>Ga0153957_100031_pt1 | contig 107981 bp, 122 predicted proteins | sample TSFL041MetaG_FD_104745 | JGI IMG/M metagenome (GOLD analysis project Ga0153957, IMG submission 104745) | Attine ant fungus gardens microbial communities from Florida, USA - TSFL041 MetaG | ecosystem: Host-associated > Fungi > Mycelium > Unclassified | place: USA: Florida, Wekiwa Springs... | reverse complement strand
TTTTTGCCTTCTTCCATCTGTACACAGTGTTGTCGCATGCATCATAAATCTCATGGTTGTCGTCTATCACAAAATGGGTCGTTAGTCTCCAACTTGGATCGCGATTCTAATGAGAACTTTGAGAACATCCCTGACTTTATTGCAGATGCCTCTTGGACACAAGTAGGTACTGATCTGATGCCTCAGAATTTTTCTCAATGTTGTTAGTCCAGATAATCTGTCATCACTGGGTCGTCGTGAATTGTGGCTAAGCTAAACGTCTATTTATCTAAGTCTCGAGAATATCAGTGTTTAGACAATGAGCTGCTGTTACGAAATGTTGCAGAAATGTTCCAAGATCCTGGTCTCCGGCCACACTTAACCAATGGCGGCTTACATTCAAACCGCTTGGTGATTACGACATCTCCACGGAAATCTACAACCGGTTCTGGATGAATAGGTTTCGATTCTTGAGAAATTTTGGAAAGGACGCTCTCCACTTCCAGGCTATCTTTAAGTTACGCAGTGGTTGATACTATACGACACTCATGCACTGTGATAATTTAAACGTAATGCTCCTATATTTTCTTGTAAAATTAACGGCCACTACGGTCAAATCACGTGGGTTTTTTGAAACCACGCCGAGAGGGTAGAATTAAAGAGTACACCACTTGCTCTAGTCATTACTAAACTGGGTAGAGCAAGACAGAATGATACTTGAGGAAGCATGATACTCACTCATACGGCTTTTCAAAAGTCATGCATAAGGAAGACCACCAAGACAGGTAGAGAATAAATACTTGATCCACTTGATAAGGACATAGTCTTGTCCTAAGTATGCTTGACACAGTTAGCTTCATCTTGACTTCCTTAACAACAAGTGTATCATCAATTAAATTTAATTGTTGGGAAAATTCCAATATATTGATATTAAAATTCAAGTCAATACTCTCTTCCGAAATACCTTGACATGATCAAGAGGTTCAACCAGAGGCGACACCAAAGGACTTCTCTCGTGAAGTTTAGAGCGGTATATTGTTAACTCAAGTACAACTATGGTGTCTTCGTATTGAAAGATATCTAATCAAGGATTCATAATATTTGAAACATTTCAACAAAGTGGATTGACCCACACTTCGTGATCTCAGAATGCATGGTCACTTCGGAGTTGTACACTGGTCTCCATCAGAGTACTGATGCTACTGAGCTTTCATAACCACTGACCCCTTGATCGGGATCGCTCACCAGCTTTTTGGGCGGAAAATATTCGGATCAGATCCCTGTCCATCATACATGCCGCTACTTTCCCAGTGGTCATCCATAGTACTTGGCAGGTACCGAATCCCTGGCACCGCATTTCTCACGCTGTGACAATGTACTCTACTCTACTCTTGGATCACTGCTACAATCCAGTAGAAGTATCCACATTTTCAAGGAAATTATATAAAATTCCTTGTCCAACAGGCTCTTTTGTGTTTATTGACCAGCTCAATGGGTCCGGCTGGCATAACCAAGACATGAATGGAAGCTTGAATATCGCGAATGGTGACCATCGCAACGGGTGTTAAGCCGTACACGTTCCAAATTAGGTAGGATGACTTAGCACTTACATTACCTCATCCTCCGGATATTTCCGCAAGTCATTCTTTCCCTTCGCTAGATCAAATATAAAGGTGGCGACCGGTGATCTCGGAACGTCTATGGGGCGTTATATCTTGAAACAGCCAGGTATACACTAATTGGGCATTCCAAAAAACTTTTGGACAGATAATTGAGTGGCCTACCGATATGTTATGGATATCATCTGATCACCGTTCAAGACGCGGCAATTTTGCAGACTCGGCTACGATCGACGACTTGATGGACTTGGGCAGACTTGGAAGCCAGATAATAATAGCATATGGAGATTTGGTCCGCCATAGCAAAAGAAGAACGCAGCGCACAATGAATTCAAGGAATGAACGGAGGAAATATTTATCCTCCATTCTCAGCAAATAATCCAGCATTTATAATCGAAATTCTTTACGGATGTTATACATACAGTCTATTCCTCTTTATTTGCAATGCTGGCTTCACTCGTCTTTGCTTTTGTTGGTGCTTCTGCAGCACACGCAGCGACTTTCAACGTCACTGTAGGCGCCAACGGAAATCTCGCCTACGATCCCCCTTTTGTACAGGCGCAGCCCGGGGATCTCATCAACTTCGAGTTGTGAGTCAATTATCGATTTTTCCCCCACTATAGTCTCATCAACGAAATAGCAATCCAAAAAACCACACCGTTACCCAGTCGACTTTTGACGAACCGTGTAATTCACTCTTGGATGGAACTGATTCAGGATTGTGAGTGCTTCTGTCCTCTAAACATGATCTTTTGTCCTTAGTCATCCTAGCATCCCAGTCGCCCAAGGGACTACCGATTTACCGACCTGGCAGGTGGAGGTGCCATTGGATGTTAGTGTACCATTATATTTCCACTGCAAACAACCTGTTGGCAACCACTGCGGCCATGGTATGTCTCCGCCTGATGAGCACCAGAGTAAAGTCTCATTTTATTATTAAAAATAGGAATGGTCTTCGCCATCAACCCACCAAGTCAGGCCGCATTTGATGAATTCCAGGCTCGAGCGAATGCTACATTGAATTCCACTACTACCACCTCGACTACAGCTGTGGTCACGGAATTTTCCACTCCACCCCCTCAAGCCTGGCAGACTGCTACAGCCACAGTCACGAATGGTACTTCAATCTGGACCTCGACGTACACCAGCTATCTCGGTTCTCTTCGTAAGTGTATTATGTGATAAATGATCTATCCAGTTTCGCTGATATTCCTCCAGCTCCCTCACCTTCTCCTCAGCCCGTCAATCACAAGGTTACTGTAGGAGCTAACGGAATGCTTGCCTTTTCCCCATCCAACATTACCGCTCAAGTGGGCGACTTCATACAATTCATATTCTACCCTAACAACCACACTGTGACTCAATCGACCTTCTCCGATCCCTGCGTACCAATCGAGCAAACGACTGGAACAAAGGGTTTCGATTCAGGATTGTACGTGACTGCGTTTCCTAACAGGCCTTCTGGAGCTCAACTTCCATTTTCCCAGCCAACCTGTCGACAAGAACGCTGTAGAACTCCCCACATTCACTATCATAGTTGAAGATACTGTGCCTCTCTGGTTTTTCTGTGGACAGACCGGACACTGCGGTTCAGGTATGGTGTTCTCTGTCAATGCAGTTGAAACTGGTCCCAACAACTTTGAGAATTTCCGTGAACTTGCTGAGCAAATTAATGGGACTTCTGCTGCCTCTGCCTCTGCACCTGCAGCCACGGGCAACTCCAGCAACAGGGGTTCGGCTTTATCTTCCCCTCGCGCTCCCATCGTCACCGTCGGGCTCTTGCTTCTCGGTTTGATATGGGCTTGAAGTGTTAGGGACAATATGCTGTATCTTTCTTGTGGACCTGTGCAGATAGCCATAGTGATTTTCATATGTAGCGCTCAAGTTAGGGTATTTTTTTGTCCGTACATTATACCTACAGAAATTCTGATGATCGATCAAACTTTTCGTCAAAACGTGTGATCCCATGCATGGGCCATGTTACAACCTGCCACTTTGATATTTATATACTTGTGCTTCAGAATATAGTAAGTCAATGTAAACTCAGACGTCACTGCAAGGTGGACAAATCATCTATTCACCTATAGTAAGTCAATGTAAACTGAGTTTGCTTGTACCCACCTCAGACGCCACTGCAAGGTGGACGAATGAGGTGGTGCTACATACTAGAGGAATTTAAGTATAAAGTAAAAGGAGTACAGGTACGAGGTATCTATATTGGTACAAGACTCGGAATGGAATGGAATGATGCTGCAATGGGTCGGGTTGTCATGACTGGTGCCTATCGATACAGAAGGCAATATTTAAATGTCCGATGCTATGTCCGATGCATCACTTATCATGTCGTGGGAACCAGAGTTCACGGACGCGTTTTTCAAGCGCCGATTGCTTCATGTACCCTTTTCAGCTGAATGTCCAGTAATGAGGTTGATGACGCGGAAATATACGCTTCCTTTGGCGAAATCGACATAAACCTTCAAGGAGATGCGTCTTTCATACTCTGGAAAATATGGCGATCTGCGCGACCTCAGTATTCTACTCTAATGGCCTGCGTCGATGCTGTTAACAATGATCCATGTTTGCATGATGCCCTGAAGGTAGCACACAACAAGAAGAACTACACCAGTATCAGAAATTGGAGTGAGTATACCATCTGGTGACTCGCGCCTGTTTTGGTAGTCAGCTGACCCAAGGGGACAGAATCAACTGAGACACTTCCAACGCAGGATGCTAGGGTCGAAGATGATATCCGTAAAGTCCTAACCGATGTCGAAGAGTCTTTGAAAAATTTTATCAATGGATACATATCACTTCCAGTGTGGCTTCCCAATGATACACATATGCAACCCCACATTCGTCTTCACCTTGAAAATTTAAAGATACCAATGATCAAGGACAGACCAAATCTACTTCTCCACGGATGGGGAAGCTTCCAAAAGGACTTGGCACTCAAGAAGCGCCTTGATAACATTTTCATGCCCAATAATCATACGTGAGTCAAGCCTGCTCTATTGTATCCCGAATCGAGCTTTTACAGATACCTTCCAGGTTTCTGGTTAATACATCTGGGTCCGGGAAGACACGGATCTTGCTAGAGGGACTTTGCAATAAATGGGGCTTCTACTTCACATCCACCATTGACTCAAGCTTGTTAGGATCGAGTGATATCCAGAATAGTATTCAATCATATATCCCTTACTCCCCTTACTTTCATGACAAACTTCCCCTTCCTGGGACCACGGACTATGGAATAGCTCTGAAGTCCAATCGTCTCATAGCTGGCAGGGTCTTCCGGCGAGTTTTTCTTGCGCGACTCCTTATATTCCACCATTTTGTCAAGATCATGGAACGTGAGCGGGCCCTTGACTCTTCTCTCGACACCTTTCGAGAGCGTTGGCTGCTCCTTCAGCTTCAACCTCACCTCGTTTGTCCTGCTGGAATTTGGGACATTTTCGATGATCTCACTTGTAGACTTTCCGAAGCATCCGACCACTTCATAGCTACTCGAACACAAGACCTCTTGAAACGTGTCCGGAAACTCTGTTCTGAAAAATCAGATGCATCTGTAGAAGAAACTCCATTCTTTTGTGTCTTGGATGAGGCCCAGTATGCTGCAACCAAACATACCAGTTCTTTCCGTTCTGACCATGATGGATCTGAGCGACCTATTCTTAGGGAGATCGTTCGTGCATGGGAAGAATTAATTTCGGGGAGAGGTGTATTTATGGTAATAGCTGGTACGGGTATTTCAAAGAATGTAGTCGATCAAGCAGTAGCTTCGGCAATCATGAAGGAATCCCGATACCGGTGGTGTTCCGACACGGGTGCTTTTAGCAGCTTTGAGGCTCAACGGCTCTACCTTTCTCAGTACTTACCAAGACATCTATTGGAGTCTGAAGCGGGAAAAAGGTTGCTCGAAAGATCGTGGTATTGGCTACATGGCAGGTTCGTGATCTTTTTGTGAATCTATTTTTTGAGACCTCACGATTGAACAGATATCGGTTTACTGCTGGATATGTGACAGAGCTCATACGCGATGGTTTCCGACAACCGCATCGGCTTCTGAATGCCTATGTTCGACACTTCACCGGATTTTCTATTACTGATGCAGCAGAATGTGTTGAGAACGAGGATGAAGCGCCCCTACCGAGCTTTTCCCAGTATAAACTTGATTTTTCCAAACTTCAGAAAAGTAGGTTTGGCGATGCTCTGGTAACTTATGTACTGACGAGGTAAAGATAGTGACATGCTACCAATGATACACCGAATAACAACACACTACATGATGAGATGTGTTACACCATATCTGGGAAGAGACGAAACCATGTATGTGGAGTATGGTTTCGCTCGTTTTGATGACTCGGAGACCCGAGTTGTCGTCATAGACGAGCCCCTTGTCATAGTGGCTGCCATTTGCTGGATGGATCAAAACTGCCGGGAGACTTACAGATGTCTTTCTCGTGAGATCAGTACCCATGAAAAGAGCTTCAACGGCTTCGAAAATTATATTGTTTACTGTGTAGATCTGATCTTCTCCGAGACCCGTCGCTTGAGTGACGTCTTCAACTTCCACGGTCAGATCCCGCCCTGGGCCAATATGGAGGCCAAACTGGTTTCTGTCTATCGTCCCAGCTTAAGCAAAGTAGAAATTTGTGTCGCATGCTTCGCCCGCACAACTGCCTCATCGGCCAACCTCGGAACGAATGCCAAATCACCGGATCGGACTATGTCTTGGCTTGAACATCATCGGCAGTCTCCCCTCTGTTTCCCAGACCAATCAATGGGTCCAGATATCATGTTCGTCTTGCAGCTTTCCGATCAGAGCCTCATTTGGGTCGCTTTGCAAACTAAATATTCTAAAGGAAGAAAAGGGAAACTGGAAAAAGGATTGCTGCGGCATGCTATCGCGAGTGTGACACCTTCAAATTATTTCCTAGATAAAGTAAGCTAATTCGTTAACTTGAGTTCGTTAAAGTCCAGATATTGATTGATTAGAATGGCAAACCTTTTTCCCCTGTAGCATACCCGAATTTAAGAGAGGATATTTTTAGGTCACTGCTTGCTTTACCCAATAGACGATCGGACGCAGGAAAATATAGCCTTCTTCGTGTAGTTGCGTCATTTCCGGCACAAACGAGAATGAAACGTTTCAAAGAGAGAGACCCGGACGAAGGAGGACACCCTGTAGCCTCCTTCAACATGGACCTTGTCAAGAGAGTGACTCGAAAACTCTCACCTCAGGCTCTTCTGGAAGGGCCTGGATTTCAAACACTCTCGCCTTCAAAGGAAAAGCGAAAACGAAAAACAAAAGAAGAGTCTGTCCTCCGACGGAAAAAGCTCAAGATATAACTTATCTATCAGGTATCGTTTTCTTGTCTCAGTGATCATGTATTTCATAGCATTTATTCACCATTATCTAAACGTGATTTCTTCTACTGAATCCTTAAATCAAGCCTGGTATAGGATATTTTTGGAATGCACGTGTTTAAAACAAACGTTCACGCGAGTTCTGGCGCCGTGCGATGTTAAATACATCGGCATGCTTCTCTCTTCTCACATAGATACTTCTTGGTTTGCAACTGCTGCTGCTGGTCCGTTGTTGTAGGACTGCATCCTCGCAGGAATGGTATTGAACAAACTATTTTCTTTGGTATTTGGGGTGTTTGAAATTATAGCGTCACCTTTGACTCCAACTGGTATGTGTATATGATCAAGATTTTAGACATTTTCGGATGTAAATTACTTCATCTAGTACCGTCTTTGCAGGCCTGCCAGTTTAGTTTGAATCCATACCCAAACAAGCCACGTATCGTCTTCCGCGAGGATGGAACTTTGAAGATTACTGTCTTTTCTGATCTGCACTACGGAGAGAATCCATGGGATTGGTGGGGTCCTGTTCAGGATTCAAACAGTACTAGGTTGATGAAGCGTGTCTTGAAAGACGAGGAGCCTGACTATGTGTTCGCCACATGTTCATCAGATTTGTTCCAGTCTTACTGACATGAAATTCCTAGGGTCATAAATGGAGACCTCATTACCGGCGAAAGTGATTGTACCTCCTGAGCAAGTGGATGCCTGGCTTAATTCAAGTGCTAGATACCTTCAAGGAAAATGCAACAACACTGATTGATGAGATCGTTGCCCCACTCAATGCAGCCAAAGTCCCTTTCTCGTCGTCCCATGGAGTACGTGAACTCCACTTATTTGAAATTTCACGGGCTTAGACTCACCACAGAACCACGATAATCAAGTCAACATTACCCACGCAGAGGAAATTACTCGTGAGCAGAAAGTCGCACCTCTCAGTTACACGCGTTCCGCTCCTCCTGGTGTCGGCGGTGAAGAAGGCCCAGGAAACTATTGGGTCCCTGTTCGTAACGTTGCATTCTCAGGATATTCTGTTTCAGTGATCTAATAATCAACGATTGGCCCTGCAGATATATAGAAATTCAAAAGGTAATGCAAGATTTATGAACTTGTACTTATGCTCAATGTTCATATTGCAATAGATTGTGACCCCTTTCTCATCCTCTGGTTCTTTGATTCAAGAGGTGAAGTAACTCACGTATATCTATTCAACCATGCGAGGTCTGATTATCAGTCTAGGTGGTGTTTCTCCACAAGGAGTTCAAAACAAGGACTGGGTTGATGCATCTGTCGTTGGATGGATAGAATCCGAGACGAAATCAATGGAAGAGACATGGGGCCCCGCGACCAGACGTTCTGCCCTTGCCTTTGTCCATATACCTCCGTTAGTGTCTACTTTTTCTTGTGGAAAAAATTCCTAGCTCCTCACATTGAACTATGAAGGCACTATATGACAGCTGTGCAAAACACTATAACTCCCCAAAAAAATCCAGGTTTGAATGGTATGTTCACCTTTCTTTTCGTGATTTTTTCTATACAGAAGAAATACCATTAAGCTCAAATTACCTAGCCGACTCACTCAGTGGCTCCGGTTCCGTCCAAGCCACAGTCAACCCTGTGGATGTAGGAAAGGATGCTCCTTTCTGGAATGCAGTGAAACAAAACTTGCAGAATCTCGTCGCTGTGGTCTCCGGTCACGATCATGGAAATGAGTGGTGTGCCCGTGAGCCAACGAAAGACATCATTTTTTGTTTCAACAAACATTCAGGGTAGGTTCATGTTCATCCCTTTGGGTGTTCGTGTTGAAGAAAAAGCTCCACAGCTATGGGGGATATGGTCAACCGTCATGGGGCTATGGTGTTCGCAATTTTGTTTTCCACGCGTCCGATATTAGGGATAATGAGAGTCGACTCGCACAAGTTGAAAGCTGGATTCGCTTGGAGGAAGGCGATACACGGGCACATGTCTGGCTTGATAATACTTCAATGTAGTCAATGTACGTGTCAATGTACGTATATGCTCCCTTCGGCATCTGGACCTGAATGCCAAACTTTAATTTGTGAGCTTCCATTAATGATTGGATTTTAGCTCTTCGAGTGACCCTTAATCAAAATCACTTATCCACAAACCTACGTTCAGATGTTCAAATAAGCAATGACTTGATCATCATATAGTATAATCATATTCAAAATTTATCGAACGATTGTCAAATTGGATTTCATGACATACAGAGGATATCGGGATAGAAATCATGAGGGAAACTGGAACAGGAGTTAAAAACGGGAAACGAGGATCATCCTGTAGAAGAACATGACTGATGGATAGAAAGAGGTAATGATAGTATATAATCCATATCAGATCTGAGCCACTGTCTTTCCTTCTTGCAGCCTGTCATAAACATGTACTGTCCAAACATTTCATATGAGATTGATGATTGTCATAGAGAAACTGAAGGATGACTCGAATGGTAAAACATTGACTGGGGGGACTCCGAAATCTCGAGTGCAGATAAATCGCATTCTGACAACTCATCTTGAATGAGTGAACGGAGCGGGCGAAGTTTCTACCCAGTCGCCAAACTCCAGACAGACGCTCAGACACGAGAATGAAGCGTGGGCAAACGACATAGACCCAGTTGGCCGAGGGGACAACAGTGAATCTGCTACTGTGATGCTATCAGATTGATTTGGACGTTTCGACTTGATCGAACTCACTTTCCAGACCAGATGTCATAGAACTCATGGGTCCAGCTTCTCGCCACGAGCAAGAACGCGGACAACACGGCGAGGCTGAGAGACCGCTTCCATCATAGCCATCACTGCCGGTGGACGTTCAACTAGGCAAGCCTTGGGTGGTTGGGGATGATCGGCGTTTGACACACGCCTGCCTTTCGATCCATGGTGAGAATGATGAACTCGTTTCGGGCGCTCATCTTCGTCATTGCTGATAGCAGCACCGCGCCCAGGAAGAGTCGGCTCAACAGACAATATATTGATGCCAGCCTTTTTCGCCCACTTCGCAACTAAAACCCCAGAGGACCTTACCTCAAACCTGTTGGTATGAGGGATAGATGGGGCAGGAAGAGGAACAGGAGTCATAGAGTTATCGTTTGAGTCTGCAAGCCGGAGAGTGTGGTTTGAAGGAGAAAGTTGATGGGAACCCGAAAGCACGGCAAGCACAACCCTGGGATCTTTATTCATATTTTCTCCTTCCACGTTTCCAGCCGAGCGACCATTTCCAACCGAACGCATAGTGGTATCTGCATTATCGACCTCCCAGCGAGCACAGCATATTGTGCGACGCACCCACTCAGGAGAATGCGGGGCCCTTGAATCAACTTCGTCGTCGCTGGATACATCTTTCATGGATATTTGATCCCAAAGTACAAATGCCTCATCGTTCTGCACACGGACACGAGGGTTGGTTCCAACCTGTGCTTCAAGAACACGGGAAGCTGCACGAGCACGCTGAGCCAGAGAGCTTGTACCCTTCTTGAGCAAATCGAGCGTATTCAAAGCTGTGAACTATGTTAGTAGCAGTCCAAAAATAATATGAACACTAAGAAACCTTCAAGGGGAACAATGATGATCTCCTTTCGACCATCTCGGCTCCACTTCTTGAGCTGATAAAGCGCATGAACAAGGACACTAGCATCTACAACGATGATGTCTGCATCATTGTCTCCAAAATCTCCTCTTTGTCTAATGGATTTTAAAGAAGAGTTTTCCGTAGCTGTAGACTTGCTGTTGAATGTCTCTTTCAGTGCTGATTTCTCTTGAGCGACAAAGGTAGTCGTATCGCTCCCGTTTTTCCTATGGACAATCTTTATACCAGGAGCCATCGGCGTGCGCTTGTGATACTGAGGGTTACCATCCTGGATCGTAGAAATATTTTTGCGGTCTCTCCAATTGCCAGACGATGGGCTATTTGCAGATACAGACTTTTCGAGCTGTTCGACTTGATGGTTCAGGAACGCTGCTCCAAGGGCCCTCGACATGGCCACCTTGCTTGGGGTTGCACTCGACATCTAGAGCAAGGGGTTGTGAAAGCTGTAGACGATTGATTGTAAAGTAGACTAGCCTTTCTGTCTGCAACAGTGCTCATGGTAGTAGTAGTTGACCAAGTGAGCCCCTCTGCATAGCCCTGACCACATACAAATGCTGTACAGAGGCTGAGTCAGCCGCTCCACCGCTTTCTGCGCATCAGCACATCAAGACTGTTTGTGGAATTTGGTTGTACCCATTGTTCGTTGGCTTCGCGAGTTCATCGAGGACAAATGGTTCACCCTCGTGCAATTATTTCAGCTCTTGTTCTCTTTACAAATACCCCTGAACCGAGATTTTACAAAGGGGCACACAGTCTAAGAATAGACAGACCGCTTACGCTCGCTTGAATCACTAGGGGTAGTTCAAGCCGCTTCTGGCACTTCAGCTAAACCAACCTCAATATGCCAATCAATCCAACAAATCACACCCCCTGGTTATCAGCCCGTTGCTGTTTCAGACTCTGCCAAAAGATGGCTTCATCATATCATTGGATGTCGATCAATGATTTGAACAAAGCCCAATAGCGATTTGCGGCATTCTCCAACCCTCAGGTAGACCCTATAGGGATCTGTTACCGTCATACTGTAGACTATGCGCGTAGAACAAGCAAATTATCCCCGGGTTTTACCAACCCTCCAACTTTGATTCCAATACCAAAGCCATGTACTATCTTGCCAACATGCTCGGAATTCTGAGGTTTCACTGCTATCTCCGATTTCATTGATACAAGGACAAGTAGCGTTTGATCCATGGAAGTAATTGTTTCGTCCACAACACAGCAAATTCTTCCGACCGATGCGTAAAGTGTTGCATCAATGGTCGTAAGTTTCGTGTTTTCCGCTGATAAGTAAAGGTTGTATGAGTGTAAGCTTCTTGAATGTAGCCATATACTTGCTTTCAGATCTGGAGCCTTGCATTTCCATCTTCCTACGTAAAACATGGCGCTCTTCCCACTCTGACAGCAATACACGTTCTCTGCCACATCTTGTCAATATTCTGACTGTCTCAGTCGGATGGCCCTGAGTCTACCTTGCAGTTCGCTCTGCTCTTGCTACGCTTTGGCGCTGACAAAAAGCTACAATTTGATTCTCAATGGCAGAAAGTGAAGCAGTATAATCTTGCATGGACAGAGCCCTCGATTCTATCTTCGAGTATTCCAATTAGTGTTTTTCCATACGCGGAGCTTTGATCCCACTTACTTTGAAGTCATAACGACCCTGATTGAAGTCCCTTTCCAACTACGCCGGTAGGATCAATGACGACACTTCCTATTCGTGTAGAACCAACCTTCCCATACGTCTGCACGTCTACAGGCTCAAACCGCAACTACAAGAGGAAATTGACCTTCATTTATCAACTGTATGATGCTTCGAGAAGTGCAGACCTGATCGAAAGGCTCGAGCAGCCAGGGTTTATTGGGTGAGAAATCTTTACCCTTACCCCAAGTCTGCCATGCTGGAAGCGTACGGCCAAAGAGTTGATAGCCCCCCGGTGATTCAATAGGATAGATGGCCGCTACTGGACCAGCTATTCCTATAGCACCCTAAAAAGAAAGTATTCAGCTACATCAGATCCCAACGCATAGATTATTCTGGCTCACCCGAGGAGTAAAAGTACGCGAAGGATTCAGCTTTTGGCCGAGTAATCTACATCGAGGATCCATCTTGGGTATAGCTATCATAAGAAGCTCATAAGTTTTAGCACATTACATTGACAGCTTACTGGCACAAGGAATGGACATCCTAGGTAGAAGCCTACCCCGAGAACAATCTAGATTGTGAATCAGATATGGAAAAAATCGAATAACATACGCCTTGCCCAGTCAGTTGACAAGAACTTCTCGAACATCTCGCCTGCATTCGACAGTCCGTTATTCCTTACGAGATACTCTACATTACTTGGCAGATATACCGCAGTGTCTCTAATGAATTGCATATATCGATCGGTTGCATCTTGACTCCAAGGATCATCGAGTACGATAGGAAAGGTAATTCTTCGCCCAGGAAATGTTATGTGTGATAGGTCTTCTGGAATAGATTTATTTAAGTGGAGCAGCACATGAACTAGCTCAGACTGAGTGATGAGACTAGGCTCGTAGTGGACCTAGTGATATCGTCTGTAATTGAATTACCATACCAGCAATACAGAAATCTGACCAGAAGGGATCGTACACACGGACTGGTCCGCTTTAGGCCCACAATATTTCTGGAGGTTAGCCGCTCGAGAAAAACTTGAACTCTGGCCCGTACGATGAAGTCCAGTTTCATGTCGCCAAATTCTGCCAGAATACCCGTGTCCCCCGCCTTTTGCAGGAGTTAGAGTGATCAGTAAATCAAGTCCAAGTTTTGCTGACGTTGGTGTTTGGCTCACTTGTCTTAGCACAAAGGACTCCTTCCCATCTGATACCTTCTCTCCCAGCAGCGATGAGTAGGCTCTATCTTTGAATGCATCAACGAACAGCGATGCTTGACAGTCAATTCTCTGTCCTGATGCGATTTTCTCGATGTCTGCCAAATATAGTTCGTTTTGATCATTGATCTCGATGGCAACACTGTAAGAGATGCGTCGGAATTGTACTGTGCAACCCGGGTTTAACTGTCCTAGCTTCCACCTTTGGAAAAAAAATATATATAATGAACTCATACAGATGTGAAATAGCGGCTTACAGTTCTCCCGTTACCACGGTGCATAGGCAAACATAGCCTCCCATATCCGGCCCTTCATTTGTCAAGAGGACAGGGGTATCCCCATTGATGTTGACAGATCCGATAGTGTACCCATTGTCGAGGATGTTACTAGGATGTGCACCACCCTCCCCACCGTCATGCCGAGACCATTGTATCTTTTCAGAAGCCTCGAGGCGAATTCCCATTCTGTTACTCGATGGACTAACTAGCCAACGTGTCGAATAGAATTTCGCAATTCCCTCTTTCGTGACAAATTCTTCATCGTCGTGGGGACCAGGGAGAACATGTATAATCCAATCTCTTGGATAAGCAGGTAATATCTCAGGGGGTAGTTGTCGTTGAGGTTCATGGAAGGGCGCTGGGCGATTCTTCTGCAGCTCAAGGAAATCACCTGTCATGATCGGACGACCCTAGAGCGTTGCTGTCAAGATACTTGATGAACCTTTCAGGATATACGGCATACCTGGTATCCACCAATACCCACAGAAGTTGATTTGGATTCGAGATATGGAGGAATCTTCGGGAACCCTCCTCCCACCAACAGATATGCTCTCAGCCCTCCATTATTTCCTCCCGAACTTGCAGTTATTTGAAGCGTCGTCTCAGGAGGAACAAACAATCGAGACCACATGTTTACTTTGACCTCATTCAGCGAGACTGTGACTTCCCGACCAGTGACTGCTATATCTGCAGGTGATAAAAAACGAAAGCATGCTGGTAATCCTGGGACAACGATAATCTCTAATCCTTCTGTTTCTCTCTGGTTCCCGACTAGAAAATTCCCAATCGAAAACGCAATGGGATCCATTGGGCCACTTCGGGGTATCCCTTTGCCGATCATACGCCCGGGCAGATCCTGTATAGACATCTCCAAGCCTACTGATACCACTTTCATGGCACTTGAAAGATTCGTAAGCCAAGCAGAAGTACATAAGGGTAATTTTGACGTACCATGGGGCGTAGTGGAAATCATTTAGGAAGGTGGTCGTAGTTTGGCCAGAAGAAAACTCAGGAGTTGATATCACCGCTGCGAGATATTCTACGTTATTGGGGGGCCCGTATACTTGACATTCCTGGAGGGATGCGAGGAACCGAGACATCGCTTCCTTGCGTGTGCTCCCATATACAATGAGTTTGGCGAGTAAAGGGTCGAAGTGTGATGTTATCTGCATCCCAGTTGATATCTGTGTTTAATTTAGCCTTCAGAGATTGCTTGTTTCAAAACCTGCTCACCCAGGTGTCAACCCTCAGCCATTCATGCTTGCTCTCTAATTGAACACTTTGTAAAATACCAGGACAAGGCGTAAATGCATCCGCGGGATTTTCGGCGTACACACGACCTTCGATTACATGCCTTCGACCAGAGGATTTGGCATTCTGTTTCTGTTGATCGTATATGCTCTGATCGAACTGAATAGGTGATCGTTTCATGTCCCGTTTTGCAATACCATGTATGATCATCATCTCGACAAGATCAAGGTCTGAATAGACTGTTTCAGTGACTGGATGCTCAACCTGAATGCGCGTGTTCATTTCCAGAAAATAAAAGACTCCAGTCAAATCATCGACAAGAAACTCCACAGTCCCTGTACGTTGTTGGGTCAGATACTGATATATCAAGATATATCAGGTCTACCTGCATATTCATACCGAATGGAACGGCATAGTGTGACAGCGGCGGCACACATCTTCTCTCGGAGCTCTGCTTCAATTGTGTTAATGACAGAAGCAAGGCATGTGGTAAATCCTACCCTGACGATCCTCAAGAAAAGGGCTGGGAGATTCCTCGATAATTTTCTGATGCCTTCGTTGAAGGCTGCATTCCCTCTCTCCCAGATGTATCACGTCGCCTTCTCCGTCACCGAATACCTGTGCTCATAAACAACCTCTTGTCATCAAAAAAACTGTTGCCAATGACATGCCTGAATCTCAATGTGTCTTGCGCGGGGGAAATACCTCTCCAGGAGAATCCCAGCATTCCCAAATAACTCCTGTTTATTCATTCAGACGAAATGATTAGGACTAACGGAACCATACCTTGGCCCTGCTGCTCGCACTCTCAAATGCAGTCATGACATCTTCTGGTCGCTTACAGACAACCATACCAAGGCCTCCTCCACCAGCACTTGGCTTGAATAACAAGGGGAATCCAAGTTTCCGCGCTATCTCTTCTGCTTCCTCGGTACTCGTTATCAATCCTTCCGACCCAGGTACTACACGCAGTCCAAGCTCTCCACTGGAGCTAGCAACATCTGTGACAATCTTCCGCGCTTCATGTTTTGACCCCATAGTACGAATGACTCTTGGACTTGGACCTAACCACGTTACTCCTGCCGCAATGACCATCTCTGCGAATTCAGCATTTTCTGAAAGGAAACCGTATCCAGGGTGTAAAAGAGTGACACGATAGTCCATGCAAATTTGAATGAAAAGATTGAAGGAGAGATATGCTGCACTTTCAGTATCGATTGGTTGGGATCCAGAAAAGTCCGCCATTGGAGGTAGCAGGGGCACAGAAACGTCTGCCATTTCAACATGTGGAGAAGTCGCATCAGCTGGTGTATATACACTGATAGTACGAAGACCCATTCGCTTTGCTGTGCGCAAAATCCTCACAGCAATCTCACCACGATTAGCAACCAGGAGAGTATTCCCGGCGTGGATTTTGTCTACCATCACTTTTGGAAATGTTCTGTTCAGACTGGGAGTTCCAGCGACGGGAGATTAGAAGAAACTTTTTGGGATTTTTCCTCCTTATGAATCCTGATGAAGGACAAATCATTGACCAAGTCTCATGATGCATGGAGCTTCAGATTCATGAGATTCTCATCAACTCCAGATAAACCAGCACTGGTTAAAAGGTAAGGTTATACTCATCCACAAGCTTCCTCACCAACTTGGCAATATCTACAGCACCCTCGAGTGCAGATTTAGCACCAATATGAGAACACTTTGGACATGTATACTCACTGGTGTATCAGAATGAACACAAATAGTGACCTCGTCTGCCTCGGTTTCCAGGGGCAGATATTGACCGGCAATCTCGGTCGTGATAAGGCGTTCCTTCAACAATCGCTTGACCTGGTCCAATCACAGTCAACACAAAGGTGAATTGACTCAACCGAGTATTCTCACTCGATCTATGATTTGATCATGGGAGACCGGGTCATGCGTCCTGGCAGAGAAATCAGCTTTAGATACGGGATAGAATTCACAGGCTTCCACACATACTTTGTAATCACAAGTTTGCCGTTGTTGTCGTAATCAAGGTCTGCGAACCATTCTGTAAAATTCTTTATCAATGTTTGAGCCATGTCAGCAACCGTAGTTCACACACCCGGTATGAATTTGACCCCTTCTTCTTTTGCAGCGACTTCATGCATCGTTCCCGCCAAGCCAACGAATGCCACACTAGCCGTCGGCATCGCACTGGTTGCAGAAAAGACTTTGCAAACTCTCACACCCGCCCTCGCCAGCTCCAGATCCCTGGCCATCTGACCATAAATAGCTCCATGCGGCTTGATATGATGTAATTCCATCCCATGAACCTTGAGAAAGCCAACAAGGGCTCCGGTCTGATAAATAAAACAGTTAAATAACTCATCCTATAAAGCTTAAGGTCAGTGGCTACGACAAGAGCTCAATGTAACCACACCGGAGATATCTTCATCTCCCTTCTACCAAAGCCCTGCCTATCAGGAAGTGAAGGGTGTGCGCCGACACTGACTCCATTGGCTTTGGCAAAAGCAACCGTGTGATTCATGATATCAAAGTCTCTGGGAATGCATACTAGAAGACAATAATCACATTCAGGCTAGGTTGGAAACGCACGATGCATGAAAACCGCATGCAATGTTCGCAAGATGTATCGTCTTCATCAGCGCGTCGTCATCAGCCTATCAATACTCATCAATTGAGGCAAGATATGAACTGTTCTCGAGCAGGGCACTGAATGCGTACAATACGATAGAGGCTGTATCCCTGTCACACATCATTAAGTGGACTCACTTTCGACGGGAGAAAGGGCTTACCTCGCCCAAGTCGCAGTTCACGATGGCCTTCAACGGTCTTCCCATCTTGGAGGAGATTATTGATAATGGGGTTTCGAAGGTATGATTTACGAATCATTAATGATTTAAATTTATAACTGGCCTAAGCAATCACACATCAAGTATGCACAATAAAACAAGGCGTTAGAATCGATTTACAATGCGTTGTCCATACAATTTCCGAAATAGCTTATATCGCTTTCGAGTCATTGTCAGCTTGAGATGAGAGAATAATAGTCACGTCACTCACCGACCAGATTGATAGATGACTGTCAACTTTTCAGCAGTTAAAACAGAAGTCCCCCACCAGCAAACCATATTAACCCTCCATATAAGAGCCACATCCAATGATTGTTGCTCATTCCCATTCCATTTAGTCGTACACTAGTTCCAGCATTCGCACCTCTTGCTCCATCAGCTACCCAATCTCTCCATGCAGAATGAAGCTGGAGTACAAATGCTTGACCCTCAGGTGACCGAGATCCTTGTTGGCTGAAAGAGTCAGGGTTAACAACTGGAGTGAGCCACCCCTCCGGCGTGATATGAGTGTAATTATCAAATATTGACGAAACGTTAGACACGGAGGCATTTAAAGAAGGCGTATCCACAGAGGGAGAGAACAGCGTCCTTCTGATCCGCTCCGCGGCGGGAACATGAGTGAATTGGTCCAGCATGATGGCCCCTCTGAAAACTGTAGATGCTAGCAAGGCCGATCCAGAGGCATCATAAAAATTCCCAGGGGAGTCTGGGGATACATCGGGGTAGTTCGTGAAAATGTTTGCCGAGTCGTTCTAATAAAAGTGGTTACACCCCACGCAAACAACACATGAAAATATTGAAAATTCTACTTACAAGCACAGCAAACATGCCATCATGAATCTCCCTCACCCAGTTACCCAGATCTTTTTGTTGGTCTTTCAGTGTATCGGCATATTGCGAATTCCGGATTGTCGCAAGGACACGTAGAATCCCAGCCGCAGCCCATCCATTACCTATTTACAGTGACTTTCAGTTCCTGAAATCAGTCACGAAATGAGAAAAGCACATGCCAGTTGTCCAATGGCCTTCATCATTACTCGGCCCGTCCACCTCAACGCCCAGCAGCACATGCTTCCACCTATTATCAGCACTTGTGTCACATAGATACTTCCGATACAACGTGATCTGATTGTAGGCTTCGAGTAACAGCGTTCGATTCTCCGTCATCACACCATAGTATGCAAGGAAGGGAGGCACCATGTAGACAAAATCACTCCTGAGCAGAAAACAGTTAGCATCAGCATTCGGAAGCGATAGTGGCGACAGGAACAACATACCAGAGCTGGATAATTGAAACGCGGTGAGAAATCGCCCCATCAGGTGTGCGTGGTACGACATTCAACACAAAATCAAGCTGATCTCTGGCTGCGCTCGCAAAATCCGTCCCATTTCCGTTGGCCTGTCCAGTCCAATTTGCCAGCAATACGCTCATACCAATTGACGCAGGATCACCAGCACTTCCATCATTAAGAATCAACGGCTCAGCCCCTGTCGCATTGCCCCTCTTAGAGACAACATTCCGAGCAATGGTGAAGAAAGGTACGAGGGCGGTCGTAAGGTTATCAGGTGGCACAGATGGTGGCGGAATCGCATTACGTGAAAGGACGGAGTATAAAGTTACATTAACTTCGAGGATTGTCTGTGAACGGGTGCCCAATTCCCAACTGAGGCATAGAATTAATTAAAGAAGTCCAATTAATGAAATTGGCGCCTATGACGATCTTTCGTACCTTTTCTGAGCACCCTCGTCCAATCTTTGGCTAACAACTGCAACTTGCTCGTCGGTTAGATTCTGTGCAGTCACTGAGCATCTGCAAAGAAGTGATGCCCAATTTAGGGCAAGAAACAGCCACCGGTCCGACAGGTACCTCATCGACGTCTTGCAATCGGACTAGGAGTATTCGATGGAGACACTACTATACGAATATTGCCACGTAGAGAGTGAGTGAGAGTGTTGTGAAAGATCCTGAGCGCGCGATTGTGATAAAAATAAGGTACGACATATGAAGAATGTGAAAAATTCTACCCGAATAGAGTATAAATTATGGTAATATCTCAAAGTGCATCCGGCATGATGCCATGTGGACTTGCGATTTAGAAGTCTTGACGCTTAACAGAGCCCTTGACGCTTAGCAGCACCATTCGTATTTCTACATTCACAAAGTTTATTAAGCGTTCTCGCTGCAAATGTCGAGCATCATTGATGGAGTGATGCCCGTTGATGCCCGACGTGACATTCAAGATCTGATCGGTGATGATTGTCCGGCGGCATGGCTTCTGAAGACACCTCACTTGATCTTGACTCAATATTTCCTGTACGTTTATTGGAATCTCAAGCACGTATTCAAATACCTCTGTCTAGGAGCTGGAGCGTCTGCCTACCCCAGAACCTACTTTTTCGACCTACATTCGTGCAGTACCGTCTGTAGAACCGCGTGATATCAAGATAAGACTCGTTGGGAATCACCCTCTATGGGCTCACTATTTGTCAGTGTAACCGTGCTGCTGTAATTGTGTCTACTCATATTGATGCCATGGAGGTGGAATGCTTCTCGCGCCTTCGCCTCTTTCCTGGACGCCACGAAACTTTGTCGGGATCGCACGGTCCTTGAGCTTGGTGCAGGGGGTGCCTTACCAAGCATCATTGCTGTTCTCTCAGGGGCTGCGAAGGTCGTAATCACCGACTATCCCGACTCGCCACTTATTGAGAATATCCGTTATAACGTGGCTAAAAATACTTCATCCCAAGACAAAATCTCTATAGAGGGATACATCTGGGGTCAGGACACCAAGCCTCTCCAGGATTTTTTGCCACTTGGACAAATCGGATTCGACATCATCATTCTTTCTGATTTGATTTTCAATCACTCACAACATGACGCTCTCCTCAACACCTGCGAGCAGTCTCTGTCCACTGATCCATCAGCATGTGTTCTCGTTTTCTATACCCATCATCGACCCCACCTTGCCCACCGAGATATGGAGTTCTTTGAAAAGGCACAGAACCGAAACTGGAAGGCAGATAAACTTATCACAGAAATATTCCCTGTGAGCAACTTGTCTTACGGGCTGTCAAGCCTTTCTGATCTGATCAGCCCATGTTCCCTGAAGATTCCGGAGACGAATCCGTACGCTCAACCGTGCACGGATGGAGGCTCACAAAATCATGACATTGACCACAAAACGAATGCTCATACAGACCATATCTGATTCGTATTCCCATTTGTGCATTTCCAAACCTGCATAACGTTGAAGTTTTCAGAATTTCCGTTCGTCAAGTCCAAACAAAGTCCTTAATCAAATCATGACATTGTCAGTATGTGCAATTTAGTGCAGAAAGGGAGCTCTCACCTTGGTCTTTCAATGCTATCCTCTTGTCATCTGTGTAGTACCACGTCTGTGCAGGCAAGCTAGGATAACACGTCCAAATTTTCATTTTCGTCCCGTTAGTTGGAGCTAGAGAGTCCTTCAGATTCGAAGCACAAATAAACACGCGCATATACCCGCCTCGACCCGCATCCAGGCAATAATTATGACCGGCGACCTTGATCTGCGTCGTACCAGGCTGGAGGACCCAATTCTGTGCTCCGGTCCCATTACAATCAAAACTACACGCATACATCCCTGCTCGTCAGAAGATACAGCCCCAACCAGGTCCAGGCGACTTACATGTCAACTGATGTCCCATCTGCATAACCACTGCCACGAACATCCAGACATTTGGTCTCATCGTAGCTCGGGTGAATCTGGAAATATCTTTTTCTGTTTACACTGACGTTGTCATTACGCCCCCGGACATCAGAGGTGGCCGTGGGCACGGACGTGGGAACCGCCATCGCAGTGAGGAGAAAAGATGCAACCGATAAGACGAAACACAGATTACGAAACTGGCGGTATACCATAGAAGACATTATCAAAGAGCGTATCGCGTTTTGTATGTTGATAGGTATATGTGAATAGGGCGGGTGATGGAAAGAGAGACAAAGACGAAGAAAAGTATTTATACGAATCCAAAATGTGGATCACGCTCTTGAAAATCTTCTTATTTAGAGATTGATATGTTCGTCGACTGCTCCATTTTTGGAAGTTTCCTTCCCATATCCGGTTAGCAGCTGACGCTAACAATGTCGATCGTCTTGAAACCAGTCTCCTAGTGAATCCAATTGCTCACAAGGTAAACAGCACGGAAGACAAGGTTCAAATTGTCTGCACACCTGAAGCTTTAACGCACTCGACACTCGAATACCAAGTTTCATTACCGTCAAAGAGGATGTGGAACAAATCATGAAAAGTACCCATACGAAAGAGCGGCCAACGAGGAAATGAAACTCTCGATAAGGATAAGTGAGGCAGGGAATAGACGGACTATAGAGGAAGAAAGAAGAACCATGTACCTATATCAAAATAGAAAGAAAGAGAAAGTCTCAGACTTGGATTTAAACCAACCAGAATTGCCATTGAAGCAACACTCAGGGTCCAAACAACTCGGCGATGGATCCTAAATATCAAAAAACGGCCTCTCCCCACCCTGCGCCTGCTGCGTCCTCGCGAACGGATTGTGTGAAGCAGCTCCTGTCCTCTGGGCCAATACTTGTTTCCCAGCTTCCGTATTACCATACCTACAATATTAGAATATCACAAAAATGGAATCAGTCATCCTCATGGTGGGAGAATAAACAAACAATCGAGAATTTGAAGCACGCACCGCATAGCACCGATGTTCCCGAATGTGTCCTGTCCATCATCCCTGTTCGCGAACAAATTGGCCAGATTTGCTTCATTCGCATTCAGTTCTTGTTTCGTCTTCACATTCAACTTTCCTCCTCCCGCCCCACTTCCACCACCACCACCATTGTTGTTGCCGAATCCAGGATAGGATGAAGGAGAGGGCGATGGTCCGCTAGTCAAATTCGCTAAATTCGAAGGCGAGTGAGTATCGTAAGTTCCTCCAAGGTTAAACGAAGGTGGTGAATTGTTCGTGTTGTGGATGGAAGGTTGAGGTGAGGTAGATGGCGCGAATGGATTGTTTGACCTGACAAGTTGAATACTGTAAACCAATACGATATAAGGATACATGAAACGTACCCAAACCCAGTGGGCTGGACAGTCAAATGTGGTTGTGCGAATAGATTATTCTGTTGCTGCTGCTGCTGTTGTTGGAATTGAAGCAATTGCTGCTGGCGCAACCATTCGTCCTGCTGTTGCTGTTGTTGTTGTTGAGCAAATTGCTGCTGCTGGGCATACTGTTGTTGTTGAAGGAATGCTTGTTGCTGGCGTAAATATTCAGCCTACACATCCACGATTGTCAGTGGATCATGTAATGAGTAACAAAAGGGTCCAATATCAGTAAATGCACAAGAAAGACTTGTCGAGTGGGTCGATTCAATAAGGAGTGCATGACCAACTATAAACAAAAGCAATATCACACACCTGAGCAGCCTCCTGTTCCATCTGTTGCTGATACGGATTAAATGACGTAAACTGCGGCTGTAGCGATGTGAATTGTTGTTGAATCGAGCTATACTGTGGTTGTAATCCTGTTGCATATGGCGTGGGATCCAAGAATGGAAATGGGTTATTGCTGTGATTGTTCGACGGTGTTGGCCTGCCCAAATCACCAACATTAGCCCATTAAAAAGGCAGTAGTAAGAGAATGAAGCTTACAGTTGTTGGTGGTCATCGAATAAGGCAGCTGCATTTAAATCTGCCACCGCAGTTCTCCTTGACTCTTCCTCCTCTTGACTCAACCTAATCGCCTCTTGTAACTCTCTTTCCTCTGCAGCCTGCTGTTCTACCAAAAGCGACTTCTTGCTTTCCTCAATCGCCTTCCTCAACTCACCTTCTTCATCTCTTCTCCCTCTCGCACTTCCACTGGTGCTATCGCCATTCATCCGTCTCGACCGATTGTCATCTCTTCCCAGTTCACCGAAATCATCTTGGGGAGAGTTGGCATTAGCACCGCGAAGCATGCGATCTCGCATCGATGCTCTAGCTCTCCTTTCTTCGCGAAGTCGTGCCTCATCGATGAGAAGATTGGTTATATCTTTAGCCTTTTGTCGAACATTAGCACCTTGGTCTTTACCGTCTTCATCTATGTACTGGAATTCTTTGAGAGTTTTGATGATGTAAAGATTGTCCCTGAAATAGATGACGACGTTCTCCGAGCCTTGATGAAGGCAGTAATCAAGTACAGTAAGACTCTGGACATTTCAAAGTAAATTTCGCGGATGATAGCTATTCGAGGAAAGAAATGCACTTTAAAGACATGCCGCCAGTTCTTGCCCTTATCGTTCAACCTCTTATCCAGCATCTCCATAATCTCAATAAAATCAGTCCTAGAGGTACAAATTAATCCGAATATTCAACAAGACCACGCAGAGACGCAACTGATTGTAAGTCAACTGAGCAATCTCGTTCATCTGGGTCCCAGAAGGGCCCCAGGGATCATTGGAAGTGGCATCGCGGACTTTGGCCTGTGTATCTGAGTATCCCTTTGTATAGTTCTTGGTTATTCTCAACGCTGCCTTGCCAAAGTGTTGCATGGCGTCCGCGGAACAGTGACGGTTGGGTGTCGGTTGGCGTGGCGGTGCACTCGACGTAATTTCGGCACGTGATGTGTTATGGATGTGTCGCAGCAATGATAATCAAGACTCTGCATTTATGCTAGTAGATCCCTGTGAGATGCTCGAGACTGTTCTTCGGGGGAAAGAGGTCCATTGTTTGAGTAATATTGCAAGAGGCAACATGGGTAGAACCCAGGGTAGATCAGTGGCTGCCTTTGCCTTTGCTCTTAATCTTATCTTTAGTGGACTTAAAGTATCATACTTGATTCTTAAGAGTATATTTTATCCTGAGAGCAAAGTACATTGAATCCATTTGAAGATTGAGATATGTTTGACATTGAGGGTACACTTCACCCTTAACTCAAAGATAAGGGTAGACTCAAGGGTTACTCTGATCTCACTTTTACCTTACCATTACTCATTCTCAAACTATACAATCTGAACTCAATATATTTGGTAAGTAGCTATTCAATTATCTATACTACTATCATTGTTGTGGTCTTTCTTTCACTTTACTCATCCCCTGCCTTAGAAGAGCTGTTTTCCCCTCCTGACCTTTCTCTTCTTAATATAAGACTTCTTTATCTACTGAAGGAGTCTACTATCATACTAGCATGTTAATTAGTACTAATCATATCGATAGCTTGAAGCGCATGCTCTTGGATAATAGCAGCTCAGACGACCTCCCAAACTAAAGTGGTGAAAGTGGTGTGAGATAAGAAAAGGGAAGTAAAAATATGATTCCAAGAATATGGAATAGCAGATAGCAGTGTCATCACACGAACAACTGCAGGAACATTACAATTGTTTATTTCCGAAGTCCAGCAAGTTCCTCAATTTGGACGGTAGGATCATCATCCTTATTGATTCGAAAGGTGAGGGTGCGTTGATAATCCGCAAGAACCATAGCGGAAGTAGGAGTACCAATGGCGTCGCGGAGGTGTAGCCAAAGCGCCTCTGCTGTTGTCTCTTCATGCATCAGAAAGTAATCTGGCAAGGTAAAACAACCATGGCATGGACTTCTAATCTGGTACGACAAGCCTTTTCCTTCACATCAGTGGTCGAAGGAAGTGATGATGCAGTCAGCATGGAGAGTAGACAATGGAAACTCAGGCTCTCTGTGATCAAGGCGAGACAAGACTCGACCCTAATAGTCCAGATGATATAGACTTAAGGGTCAGTCAGCTTTGGAAGTGATGGCAAAAAATATGTCATTGTCGAAGGGAAAAAGGATGTACTGTAGACAGAACATGGGTAAGTAACTGAGATGGGGTATGCAACAGGAGCGCACGTATCATTCCATCTCACAATGTAGGGACAACTCTATTTATATAACAACGCATCGATGACTCCTGATGCCGTGACTGCTTCTTTGACTTATCAGCTCCCTCCTCCCAGTGGAGAACATGCTTATTATACTACATATCCAGATCCTGCTACAGGGGATCGTCGCAGGAATATTGTCAAAACAACGTTCCAGTGCTCGGTAGAGAATATTCGTGGGAGAGAATACACATACACTCTCAATAATGCCGGTTTCCAATATGCTTCTCGGCCCACTAACTTCAAGGATTTTGGAGATGACAAGAAGGTCCTTGAAGAATATTATCCTGAGAGTGAGGTGATCATCAAAGAACTGACCGGGGCATCTCGCATCGTCTTCTTCGACCACAGTATGTTATCTTAATCCTTCTGATTCGTCACTTGTCTCAAGGATGCTAGCTCGGCGCCTCCGACGACCGGGAGAAGTCGATACACCAGACCGTCGTCAGCCTGCGCCATTGGTCCATGTTGACCAGACAACAGCATCGTCCATTGCTCGAGTACACCGACATCTTCCTCCTGCAGATGTTCCTGCACTCCTCAGCCGCAGGTTCCAGATCATCAATTTGTGGCGACCCATTGGAAACCCAGCTCTCGACTGGCCCCTAGCACTCTGCGACTACAAGAGTGTTGATATGGAACAAGATACTTTCCCTGTAGCTATAATACATCGAGACTTTGAAGGCGAAACGATGGGTGTCAAGTACAATCCAAATTATGAGTGGAAGTATCTGCATGGCATGACACCGGATGAAGTTGTCCTGATTAAATGGTGTGTTGCATTATTTCTCTGAAAAAAGACAATTAGTGATTTGGTGTCTCTAGCTTTGACTCGTTACAGGATGGAAGCGTTGCCCTATTCACTCCACATACTGGATTTGAGGATCCGACGACTCCTGCAGATGCTCCGCCTCGTGAGTCAATAGAAGTGAGGGCATTGGTTTTCTATGACTAGATCCCTTGTTTGTATCTGAGATGTACAGAATATAGGGACTGTCAGGAGTTTTGTTAGTGTTAGAAGAGTAGAATGGCTGCTGTTGTAGATATGGGCTACTTATCCTCAGGATCTATCTCTGCAACTATTCCTTGAATACTGATTTCATTGAATTTACGATAAAGATCACAGATCTATTTCTATTATTGAATACTTATCAGGGTAGGCATTTTTTCGTTGTCGATCCTCATGTAATTCAATGCAATGACAAATTGTTACGTGATTGTTTCAAACATGGTATGTTCTCGGTATGTTCTCACTGCATTTGTCAGCTGAATGCATTGTCAACTCTCACGTCATACCTGGCTTCATCAGCAGAGAACTGCAGATTACTAACCACATACACAGCATAAAAAGGTGTCAATGGAATCGTAGCAGCCCCAAGTCAACAGTCCCATGTCTACTGACGTCGTAACCACTTCCTTCGCTTATCAACTCCCTCCTCCCAATGGAGAGCGTGGTTTCCAAACGATAAACGCTGACCCTATTACGGGAGAACGTCACAGAAATACTGTCCGAGTAAACTTTGACGTACCAGTGGAGAATATCCGTGGAAAAGAACACACATATACTCTCGACAATGCCGGCTTCCAATATGCTCGTCGGCCCACCAACTTCAAGGATTTCAGGGACGACAAGAAGATATCGGAGGAATATTATCCTGAGAGTGAGGCAATCATCAAAGAACTGACTGGGGCATCTCGCGTTGTCTTCTTCGACAGCAGTATGTTATTTTGATCCTTCAGGTTCATCACTCGTCTCAAGGGTGCTTTCAATAGCTCGACGCCTTCGTAGACCAGGAGAAGTCGACGACTCTCCAGAACGTCGTCAACCTGTGTCACTGGCTCATGTTGATCAGACAACAGCATCGTCCATTGCTCGAGTACACCGACATCTTCCTCCCGCAGATGTTCCTGCGCTCCTCAGCCGCAGGTTCCAGATCATCAACTTGTGGCGACCCATTGGAAACCCAGCTCTCGACTGGCCTCTAGCACTTTGTGACTACAGGAGTGTCGACACAAAGCAAGACACATTTCCCGTGGCCTTGTTATATCCAGATCATGAGGGCGAGACAATGGGCGTCAAGCATAATCCAAATCACCAGTGGAAGTACCTGCATGGCATGACACCGGATGAAGTTGTCCTGATTAAATGGTGTGTTACATCATTTCTCTGAAAAAAACAATTATTGATTTGGTGTCTCTAGCTTTGACTCGTTACAGGATGGAAGCGTTGCCCTATTTACTCCACATACTGGATTTGAGGATCCGACGACTCCTGCAGATGCTCCGCTTCGTGAGTCGATAGAGCTGAGGGCATTAGTTTTCTATGATTAGATCCCTTATCCTCTGCGTATCGATATCTAAAATGTACAAGATACAATAAGGAGATTATGACTATGATTAGCGGGACGTCTTGTATATTGTAACAATGGCACTCTTTGACTGTGCAATCAAATAAGGATCCGACTATCAAAACCACAGAAGATGCAAAGGATTGACTTAAAATACAATGAAGATGCTAAGTCCGATCAAGGTCCGTCATTTGTGATTTTGTTCTTCCAATGCCACATCTCGCATGAGGTCTAGGTTGGATAGCCAATTGTAAGCAACATTGGGTAAACGCCCTTTCCGAGAACCTACCTCTCCATGTAGAGTTCTGTATCGATCTCAATATGTCTTGAGGATCTTCCTCGATAAGAGACCTTCGACTATAGTGTTGCTTAACGAACTGAACAAAAAAAGTACACAAGCACTACTTACGGAGGTCGGAACGCGGTGTGCATTGTTGCATCGCTATTCCTCCAACTACTTCGTTGGAGCCTCGGACGATCGAGAGCAAAGGAAACGTCTGGGTTACTGGAGCGAATGTCGCCTAATCTCGGAGTCACTGGAGGCGAAGACCCCCAGGTTGCACTTACGATATCCCTCGTAGAGGATATTGGTGACTCCGGAAGAGTGTCAACAATAATTGAGGGTATTCCTTTTGAGATCGTGGGAAACGGTTCAGCAGTCGAGTCGAAGATACATACCGTAGTCAATTCGAGCTGCCTTCCTCTTTGCTTCTACTCCTGCGAGGAAAGATCGTCGGCGAGTGATCGCCGCCAATAATGAACGAACTCGATCCAAGTTAACGAGGTCCGTGACAAGCTTGTTGATTTCAGTCCGGACAACCAAGTCTGCCAACCTAGAGAGTGAGAGAAGGTAGGTTGGTTCCTTATAAAAGCTAGTGAAGGCTTACACTAGGGCTTCGGCGTCAACGATGAGCTTGTGATGTGCGAGAAGTTCAAGCATATCCGTAAAAGAAATTCCCACACCAGGCTGGTGAGAGATGAGGGCCTCCTGATAAAGCCTACTGTAGATAGCTTTACGTTTCCTAATATTCGTCCGATCCATGCGGTCCAATGTCCGTGAAAGTGCCCTGATATCGAAATTTCGAAGGTCATAAGGGTCGGTAGGTGGCCAGACTTCGGACTCCTGGTTACGCAAGCATGCAGCTTTGATACTGCTCACACTGAACTCAGAAGGATAGATTTTGACTTCGAAAACACCACTGAGTCGCTGTAGATGAATTGAGACGAGACAGTACGCGCGAGAGTGATACACTCACGGAAAAGAAAGAAGTAAAATGATGGCGTTCAAGGTAGCCTTTTGAATTGGCGTATTCTGCCCAAAGCTTCTTGAAAGCGCGCATTTGTTCACGGGATATGGATTTGGCACCACGACCAGAAGCCTGAAATACATAGGAGAAATTCTCCACGACCACACCTGGGATAGTGATATGAATCTTGGCCTTGACAAAATCTCAGACTGCCCACCAGTAAACATGTTCACGAAGATGTACTAGGAACCCTTAGTTCTATTGATCACAAATAGCTGTTGAAAACCATACCATGCTCAACACATTCCAGACAATGAACAGTACGAATGCCCAAGTAGTACTTCCACAGTCTGATTCTGGTGGGGAGCCCCAGCCATTTGTACAACGGGGATAGGTTAAATCACTGAGCAGTCATCAGTGGCCTGCCTGTGTTCCATTTAGCAAAAGCTCTCACAAATCATGCATATACGCATTCCAACCTTCTCTGTTCCCGATGATCAGTCAAAGAAGCTGAGTGATCAAAACAAGAGCACGCACCCAGCACTCATGAATGCAAGCATGACAAGAGCAGAGCCTAACGAAGCATAATTTTGATTTCGGTCCTCGTTGTCTCCCCACTTTGTCAAACCGAACACCTCCACAAACAAGATGCCAAAGAAAACGAACAAAATCAACCATAATCCAAGTAAGCTCAAGATTACTGGTAAACTTGACCTGTTGATTGCATGATCAGTATCCACGAAAGCACAGAAGAGGACCCCTTGGTACATACACGGCCGTCTTGAACAACATATTCAAACTATTTGTCCTTTGAACGAGCTTGAACGCGATACTGACAAGGAACAGCTTCTGTAACTGCTGAACGACGAAACTCGTCGCCCCGAAACGCACAATAAAAGTAGTTAAGAAGGTGCCAAAAGCGACCACGATATCAAATATGTTCCATCCATTGGCACGGAAGCTGTTCCAACCGAGCCCATACCACCTGACCATAACATCAATGATGTAGATAAATGTCATGACCAGGAAAAAGTCATCTAATTGCGTCCAAATAAGCACAAGTTCAAAGCATGAGGATACAGTACACCCACTGCGTATCCGCTCTGCAACGCTTTCATTGGAAAATGTTTGGGTCCTGATGATACTGTAAATCATCTCATAAACCACTACACCAAGTACACTTACATGAGCGCGAAGATATGCAGAACGAACAATCCTGTCATCGACCTAGACCACCACCCATGTTTGTGTACAGCCCTATCATAGCACCAGCCCCTTATTTTCCCGGAAGGTCTCCCCAACGGCCGCTTTGACGGCCTCTGCCTGCTGAAAAGTTTGCGAAGGTCAATCCACTCACGTTGTGGCTGAGTCAAGAAAGCCATCCCAGTCTTTGCACTGAAGTTGCTAATGATGATACTGTGCAACATGTATTCATATCAAGGCAATCGAGTGAAGAATGATCATAATATTCGCACCTGACGAAGACCGTCAAAATAACCACTCCACCTAGCAGATTATAAATTAGAAAGAATATTGCATTCGCCTGAGAAGCGTTTGTCTGCGGCTGGGAATCCTTCCCCGTAATTGCTGTTGCAGCATACATCACATCTGTCCACCCCTCCAACGAAACAATCTCAAACAGAATCAACAAACTCGCTTTGAACGAATCAAACGAAAATGTGGTCGAGGGCGAAGGCTGGTCCCAAACCCTCGGCACCAAGTACCCAAACGAGTCCCCAGCTACCGTATTCTCATACACTCCTATACACTCCGATAGATCGTTCACATCCCCATCATTACATTGACGAAACTTCCCCGCGAAAATATTAAGTCCCCACACGGCATAAGGGATCATATACAACATTGCTAACACGGCGGCATCAAATATTCGAAGAGCACCTGAGATCATAAGCGATTCAAATGTGTTCCGCATCCGATCAATCAGTGTGATCAGTTTCAGCGCTCGGAGTGCCTTGAGTGACTTCGTCAACTTGCTCAGGCCACCAATAAATATCAACTCTGTCGTCACATTCACTATGATCCCAGCCATGATCGCAAAATCGAGAATATTCCAAATGCTCCGCAAGTATGCATTCGGCGTCCAAATGAAGCCATCGGCAATAACCTTGATCATAAACTCGGCAAAAAGCATGAAACCAAAAATCGATTCAGCAAAATGGAACCATGAGACACCAGTGTAGCCAGTGTAGCCGCCGTTCTCTTGATAGAAATTCCGTCGGTAGATGGGCGTAGCAATCCCTTCCACTATAATCCCACCAATCACAGTGAGGAGGATAACAAGTTGGAAAATTGGATGTACGACGGGCGAATAGGGTTCCCCATAGATACGATCTCCCCGAGGTGGTACGACAATTTTCTGACACAGTTCGCGAATCCAGTTCTTTTGCGAGATGACCCAAAAAACTTTATCATAAGAGGGATGGTCACGGATAAAATCAGCCTTTTGTGCTCTTTGTTCATTGATCTCGTCTTCCGGGCCGTCGGGGGAACTCTGCTCAGGATGAATGAGCGCCAAAAGTTCCCTGGTAATCTGGCATCAGCACTCAAGCTATACAAATGAAGTAAACGTACAGATGGCGTTCGACTTCCTCTTGTACATGCACTCCAACTTCTGAGGACTGTGGAAACCTCGTATGCCTGAACGACGCCAACGGAATATCATCAGACCTCGATTTTCCAGTGAACAGTTTTTCAAGTGCATTCAGCGATCTCGACGAATAATGCCCAGGCTTGAATTTCCCAGAACCGAGCTTCATCTGGGACTATCATCAACCTCAACTGACCGAAAATTCTCACACAATAACGCACAAACCGAGTAACTCCTGGTCTTTCATTGCTTCGACCCAACGCCTCCTTCCTTGGTCTTTCCCTCCTTCCATCTTCAGTCCAATTCACGCTCCCGCTCCCGTTCGCACCAACGAAATTCCCATCATATCCATTGACCAACTTTTTCTGCATCGGCAACACCAACCCGCTCGGCAGCTCGTCTACTCTCACTGTAATTGGACTCGCCTTGAACCACCTATACGGGTTCAACACTCTAAACCAAGTCGGTTTCCCTTCTCTCGCTTTTTGTTCCCAAAACGTGCTCGCTTGTTTGGACTTTTTGGCTTCTTCAGCCACGTCAAAGTTTTCGTTGATCACGGCAATAAACATCTGTAACACGATGACTATATTTCAAACATACTCATGAGACACAAGGTGAAATCTGAAGGAAGCTACGACTCACAATTCGCAATCAACTCCCAAAAAACGAAAAACACAATCACAATCAACGTCTGTCCCAACTGGAGTTCCGCACTCAAAGCTCCATACAAAACATCTGTCCAATTCTCCGATGAAAATACCTGCCAAATCGCCAAGAATGAATTCCAAAGCTGTCCAAAATTTGTCGTTGCATCGGAAGGATAATCCCCTCTCAACATCTGTACTGCAACGAGTGCAGATATATAATTAATAAGAATTAGAAAGAGTGACATGTTGGCGAGACCATAAAGGTTGCCAAACACCGCAAGCTATATGAACGACATCAATCAATTAATCAGATGATTTGGAAGAAAATATCGGAGCGCACGAGTAACGGTTTCATTCTCGGAACCTCCAATATAACCCTATAGAACCTCGCCAACTGCAAGATCGTAAACCACTCATACACATTGCTTTTCCTCACAATTGGGATTTGTATCACACTACACCCAATAGCCAGCCCTAAATCCAACACATTCCTTCCTTGCATCCAGAACACCCGCCAATCAGGTAGCTCGGCTAACATTCTAATGATGATTTCGACATCAAAAGCAAACGTGATACCAAGTTCACCGAAATACATGATAACTTCATGTGTTGGGGTGGTGTCTACTTGGCGAGAGGCTTGAAGCGCGAGCGAGGCGAGCGCAAGAAGGACCCAACACCATTGAGTATGAGAGTAAATGGTTTTTGCCCAATTACCAGGATGGGCATTTTGGTTGTTGGGTGAATTAACAGGCGAGTGTGTGTCCCATGCTTCGTCCTGGTCGTCATGACTGGGCATCAATCTACAAAAACAGGTCGCATGAAGCACATGGTCAGATATGAAGATAGCATTTCACGTACGGAGCAGCACCAAACGCACTCTTCTTTGTCTCCGAGCGAATAGCAGAAAACGTATTAGTGATCACAGCAACAAACAAATTCATCAACCAAAAGTTGAGGACAACGATGCAGATGATGAAAAAGAAACACGAAACGAAAAACTCAGAATTCATCATAGCGTACATCATTGGTGCCCACTGTAAACAACACGTCACAATATCACCATATCATACATGTTCAAAAACTCACGCCATTGGCTGTCGCTGTAATCACGACCTGCAACGCAGAATACCAAATCGCATCAAAACTCTCAATATTATCATTAGGATTTTCCCCTTCCTGAACACAAAATCTATTTAGTCACATGGAGAGATTCGGAGAGTATAGCATACCGTGCATAGTTGACCAAGAGGACATATATATCCCTTTGTCGTATTTTGACGATTGCCATTCAAGTCCAGGTATCCTACTTGTTGAAGCGTTATTGGATCTATGTATCCTCCGCAGAATGAACCTTGTAACTGAATGTCGGGCTCGCCATGGGTGGCTGAGAGGACACAGGAACGTCTTAAGGAGCCTTTGAATGTCTGGACTCCTATAATCCTGGGTGATATTAGTCCAAGTCTTGGCACCCAAAAGGAACAACTTACGAAAATAAAACCATAGCAAAAAGTACGAAGTAAGCTACACTGGTTAGAAGTGGTCTAGCCGTTTTAAGCGAATGCATTATCGTCTACCGAACCATCAATAAGCCTTGCACTCGATTGCAAAAGATCACTCACAGTAGTACCGGACGTAACAGCTAACAATCTAGTAGTTCGAAGCACACTCATTGCTCTGAACAGCCCGATATGATATTTCCCCCTCTCCGTACCTGTTACGGCCAACATGAACATGATCCAGAAACTCACGATAGCAACAAAATCAATCCTGGTCCAACTCTGCCGCAAAAATGGCAGCCCTCGTCTCGTCTTTTCATGGACATGTTGTATGCTCAGGCGGAAAGGAAGTGAGATAAGGTCATCATTGTCCGACCGCAGTGTACGGGAAAGAAAGGTGTTTTCGGGAGGTCCACGGATCGACTCATGCGCATTCTGAGCGACACTGAGAACTTTCTCTGTTATGGAACCGTCTGCATTGACTTGTGTTTGTGCTTGTGGATGGGGTGCTGGTATGGAGTCGTCTAGGGTCAACGATGTCCGCGAGTGCAATGCGAATGGTCTAACAAAAATCTCTCGAACGCGCAGTCCAATGTTATGTCTTCTTGAAGAGGAGGTCTGACGCAAAGATAGTCGAGGTGCGAGCGCAGATGGCGACGAGAACAGTGAAGACATTTTGATCTCGGGGTCGAAAAGAAATCCAGTAACACACATACGTGCAAATGCCTCAAAACTGATAGCGTGTATCAGAGTAGACTCAGGATATGAGTGGGAAAAACGTACGTGAATATACAAAAAAGAGCAAACAGCGCCCAATCTTCCCAAGTGTGAAAGTAACCGTGATCATGGGGAGGAATTGAATCAGATGAAGGGAGAGTAATCGAAGGAAAGGCTTGGAGAGTCAGTAGAACAGCATTTAGTATAATAAGAACCAAAATTAATGGTTCAGTCCATCTAAAGTGTCATTAGGACAGCATTGAAGGCCGAGGATCAACACGCACGGATATATGAGCATCCGATATAAGCTCAATCTGAACTTGCTATCTGGACCCAAAAAGCCCAACGTCCGTCCGCGTATTGGAATGATCTTGGAAAAGTCAGGCAATGGCTCGTCCTCGTTCTCACTTTTCCTTGGAGTATCATTGTCATTTACAAGTTTAATCTGGTTCTCCAACCGATTCCCGGCCATGTTGACAACCCTCAACGACACTCTCCTGATATTTCTCGTCGCATCCCGGAACACTGAATTAGTTTTCTTCAGAGATGATGGCAACGTGCTGTACGTAACCGTCCGTCTCCCTGCACTTCCTGCTAACCGTTCTGGGTCAGCATCAGCCCACATACTTTCTGTCTCGTTCAATGACATATTCTTCGTCAAATGTGCTTCATCGTCCTCTCTGTGTTCATCACCTGCCAACATTAACGATGTTGTCGAAGACACAACTTGCGAGGACTCGAACGGCCGCTTCCTGTAATCCACCTCCGACGGATCCGCAGTAAATGAATATCCTTTGAGTGCGCGATCCTCTCTTGGCGAGTCAATAAACGGGTCTTCAAGAGGGTAGTTCACGGGAGCAATATAAGCTTCTGCGATCGTGTCTGATGCTAAAGCATCTTGTAGGGGATCCTGTCCAGGCGCCATCCGCCTGTGTGACCAGCTACGCCGGCGAGAAAGTAATGCCCGACTATCTGAGGCCTTGAGAGCGGGCGAAGGAGGTGCTGAAAGACCTGTTTTTGTGAGGTCTATAGCTGAGGAGGAGGAATTTAATTTGTGAAGATAAATGTTGTTGGTCTCCATCGTATAGCGGCCAGATGTGTCTGGTCCAAGTATCTTCCAATCACATCAACTCAGAAATGATCACATGTCTGCCCTTTACCATGATAATGATGCTCAACCAAAGTTGATAGTTTATTTGTGAATCTCCTGTCAGGGAAGTACTGTAAAGAGAATAACCACCTCCTAAGAAAGGTATGAAGGTAGAGCTTGATACATCTACTGAATCATGTGATGATAATGAAGAGAGCCATAATCAGTTGACTCCAAGCATGAGAAACTCAAAATCCACAGCTTTGATATGATCTTTATGTCAGATCCCTTATAATATTTGCCTCGTCTTCGAGAAAATGCGTATGAATCAAACGTAGATATTTGGAAGTAATGATACAGGAGGTAATACAATCAGGCCCAGCGACCTGGAATTACTGGATGTGAGGCAGAAAGACCACCATCCACGGCAAGGTTTTGGCCGTTAACGTAGCTCGAATCATCTATCAACCACATTATCGTGCAAAATTCAACTTGGGTCAACAAGGATACTTACCAGAAGCAAGAAAAAGAGCAGCCTTCGCAATTTCTAAGAAGGATCCTGGTCAGAGATAAGAATATAATGACTCAAAAGTACCTACCTTCTGATACACCGAAACGAGCCTGTGCATTCAGTTGGCCGAGCTTGTCAGCTGTGCCACGCTGGCGAGCATAGCCGAAAACAAATGATGTCATGCCCGTTTCTATGAGCCCTGGGCAGATAGAATTAACACGAATATCGCTCTTCTGCAATTGATAAGCGGAGGTCTTGGCCATAGAGTTGACGCTATCATTGGCTAAACATTGTTGAAGCTGAGCGATAGAGCCCTAATAAAACTTACGCAGCTTTACTAGCACTATCTATATCAACCAATCAGCAACTGGATTTCACAAATGATGAATGGAACCTACAATCAATTGTCCCAGCACCGGAGCGGATACCAGCGACTGAGAGACTTAGGAGACTTTCTAACTAAATTATGGTTATAGAAACCTACCAGAAGCGGTTAAAATGATGCTCCCACCAGTCAGCTCCTTTCCTACAGAGGGATTGACTTTCAACATCGCGAGTGAAGCATGTTTGACTGCAAGGAAGCATCTACGTTTCACGAGTTGAGCTGGGTATCCCACGAAAGAGAAGTACATCCCTTACGAGAGAGTATTGATTCTCATAGATTCCATAAATAACTCTCTCGAAGTATTGTGAAGACGTTCCTTTGAGGAAAATCCAGCCTACACGATAGATCAACTCAATGTGGACGAGAAATAGGAAGGCCAAAGCTACATTGGCAAAGAAAACGTCAAGGCGTCCTTCTTCCCTGAGGGCCTGCTCGCAGACACTCTTGATAGCGTCTTCATCAGCAGCGTCGGCTTGTTGTACAGTAGCCTAGAAGTATTCGACTCAAGGTACAGAGAAAATGACTTTGCAAGATACCTGGACGTCAGGGTACTTGGTTTCAATTGTCTCCTTCAGGTTAGGTAGGTTGGTGCCGTCCAAGTCGATGAGATATAGGTGCTTCGCGCCTGTCAGGGGTCAGTGAGTGAGTGAGCCTGAACTACCTTTCTCACCTTCATGGGCAAAGAGGATAGCTGTCGCTCGGCTTTATAGACTAAATAACAGGACCTTGTAAGAGCGTAAAAATATCTCACCCAATCCCCTTGAGCGATCCTACACCGGTAATAATGCAGACCTTGTCCTTCAGCTTTGAGCTTCGTGGTGCAGTGTCAAGGTGTGATTGAATCTTCTGAATGCGCAAAAGAGTATGTTTGTAATCTTCCTCAGGGTTTCTTTCCGCAACCGAGCGGGTTTTATCATAAGACATGGTTGAAGTAGAACACCAGAAAGAGTGCGAGCGCAGCGAGCCGGTTAGCAGACGACACGACCGTGGGATTGAACTGGTATCTAGCCCCTAGGATAGTCACTAGAAAATGATGCTGGTCCAGATGATTGGAAAGCTTTCTACACTGTAACTAGCAAGCTAAGACTATAACACTAGCAACCATGCTCTATATGAGGTTCCGAATAGAATGTGGCGTATTTTACATGCTCGACTGGAGGTTTACTGCGATGTGCTACAACATCACGATGCGTGTCCTGCTGTGTCACACAAAGTATCAACTTCTGGCAAATTGGAGCACAACTGAGAATCTTAAACCTGAATTCCGATGTCAGGAAACAACCCTACTTTTTCTGAGCCATAGCACACAACTCGGAGAACGCGGATCAAGCAATGGATTTTACGCATTGGTATCGGATAGTCCAAAGGAGTACATGACCCTAACTGAGCCCTGAGACAATATGAAATAGAGAGCCGGGTTACAGACCCTTCATCAGATGGTATACTGTCAGTCCAAATGGGAGGTCAAGTTCCGAGGACTGAATCTACAAACTTGGTTATTCAAATCCCCTGGTCGATGCTGTAGTCCACGAAAGTCATGCGGTTTTGGCATCTTGTTTGTGCGTAGAACTACACGCTGGATCTTAATTGTAGGCGCAGGGCGCGAAGACCAGTCCAGATATCGGAGTTACTCAACACAAAATACAGATGTCCCTAGCACCGAGTTCGAGATAACATGAGGTATTGATCAGTAAATTTCCGCTGAGCGACGATGGATATCCTCGTGGAGTGGACAATCATGAGTTTCGCTCACCCTGATTAGCTCATCACCATGAGAACCAGATCGCCAATGTGACTTGCGGACCCATTCAACATAGCTGTCTAGCCCTCAATCAATGGCACAATGTGTGAGATTTCTCGTACGGTCACTCAGGTCTGATTTGACATGTGTTAATTTGTAAGGACAGTATCAAAGGGTCTAATGTTAGCTCGTCGTTAGCTCAAGCGTTAATCTATCAATGGGTAGAGTACTTTGCGAATTGACCATCTACGGTGAGTTTATTTGAGCCTTCTTAGATAGCATACATTAATCCGCATCTATTAGCTGGCCGTCCTAGTTGTCGCTGGGAGTAAACCTAAAAAAACGGAATCGCAAGAACTTATCTCACACCATGAAGAAGATTCCTCTGAAGTAAATGCTCCATTAGGAAGGTAGGGCCCAATGCGAGCATCGAGCGTCCTGTCTCGTTCCTATGCGTAATAATAACACTGACAGCCGGTATCGAACTGTGCGGGTATCCGATCTAAAAACAGTGCAGTGTTTCCCTTTCTGGACGAAACCCACCACTTCATGTTGATAAAAGGAGAGTCTTTGTAGGTTTTTTGGATGATTTACTACTCCCCTTTAAAACATCCTACCTACAATGCCTGGACAACAACGGACGCGCATTGCCATCGTGTAGGCTCAAGCCACTCTGCTCACATGTGTTCTCACTGACCTCTTCTAGTGGTGCTGGCATAGCTGGTCTCACACTTGCTATCGCACTGAATGAGTTTGACAAGGAGCGCAGATATATCATAGACATCTATGAAAGTGCCCCAGAACTCTCGGAAATTGGTGCTGGCATCATGATGTACCCCAAGACACTCTACGTCATGGAAGAAATTGGTGTTTCAGAAACTCTCATTCCGTGCTTCGACCATCCTCCGGATAATATTCCTCGTGCGTTCGTTGTTTGTTGCTGACAACCCGACTCATCTGCCTCTCAAGGCGTCGTTTTTGAAGCGCGAAAAGCGGATCATAAGCCTCATGGGAAGAAAATAATTGACGTTAAATATAACGGTATGGAAATAAAAGTCTAGTATGATGTTAACCAAGTTCTCATTCGGAGTATGCAGGTGGTTCACTTCCGCTCCATCGAGCAGACCTACAGCGCACTCTTGTGACTCATCTGCCCCATCCCGACTCTCCCACTCCATGCACTCTCCATCTCTCGTGGCGTCTTCTTGACTATAATCAGGACTCAGAATCAGGACCTGTTACTCTTTATTTCGCAAATGGAGTTGTTAAGACTTGTGACATTCTCATTGGCGCAGATGGTATCAAGTCTACTATTCGTAAACTCTTCCTTTCACGCCTTCCTAATCCCGAGAAGTACGAGCGTTGTATGGAACCCTTGTGGTCTGGAACTTATGCTTATCGTGGACTCGTCTCCATGGAGGATCTTGCCAAAGTATACCCAGGTCACAGATTGCTCGATCTTACCTCCTCCCTTGTATGTCTTCTCCACCAATTTCCGATTAGCCCGGTGGATACTCATCTCGTTTTATCGCGCCGCCCATCCACACTTAGTATATTAGCAAGAACAAAGTGCGTCTATTTAACCTATTCTGGAATCGTCTAATCTTGCTAAAAAAAAAAACCCCAGTATTCTGTCGTTTATCCAGTGTCTGGTGGTAGAGGCGTGAATGTTGTTGCTACAACCTTTGACAAGTCAAAGGAGAATACGGTTTTTGAAGGTCCCTGGCAAGTTCAGGCAACCGAGGAAGAGTTCGCAGAAGCATTCTCGGGATGGGAAGAAGAATTCCAGGCACTCATAAAGGTATATTGCAGTTCCCTGGTTTGATTAGTGTTACTGAAGACCCGAATTTAGTGTACCAAAAAGCCGATGAAATGGGCGTTGCATAATTTAGAATGTCTTGATGTCTTTGCAAAGAATCGTGTATTCCTAATCGGAGATGCTGTACGTCCTAATTTGGGTCAAGTTTGTGTAAGGCTATTCCTGATCGGTGATGCCAGGCCCATGCAATGGTTCCTCATCTGGGAGCAGGTGCTGGCACGGGCATTGATGTATGTTTATTTGCTTTTCTCGCCTTGGTGGAGAGAGACCTCATCCTCATATCTCTTTGGCAGGATTCATACATCCTTGCAGCCCTTCTGACGAATTCATCTATCCCTGCTTCTCCTTCTAAGAAAGACATTCAAAACCTTGTGGACGTGTATAATGACATCCGTGTTCCTCGAGGAACAGGAATGTTGAAGTCGTCCATAGACCAAGGCCACCTTTACTACTTCGCCGGCGAGGAATTCGATAATTACAAGGAAGGAGACGAAGTAGCTTGGGATCTTGTTCACAAGACCGGCGTTGAGATTAATGAAAATTGGACTTGGACTCCAAACGATCCTAAAATTGAACGCCGTAAAGCCGAATCGCTTTTGGAAGAGATGCAGAGTCTAAAGGCTGTATTATAAGGAACGGTGATTCGTGCTTGATAAAATAAATAGTAGAAATCGGCCCTCCTCGTTTTATCGTGGACCTGTATATTGGACCCGAGTCTTATCTTACTTACATTACTCTTAGAACCCACTTTGTATTCCGTGTGCTTGTAATAATTGATGACCGTGACCGCCATGGACTTGTATTATGAGTATCAAAAGATCAGAGTAAAGACCAGCCTGACAGTCCTTCTCATCGCGTTTATTTATATCCAGTTAGACGGCCGATCTCTCATCTCTTTTTTTTGACCTCTAGCAGTGAAACGATTACCCATTCAGACTTGGTTCAATCAACGCATTCTCAATGCTGTCATCATCCATCCTTGTTCTTCGTCATCCTTCACCCTCCTCTCAGTGAGAAATAAAGACCATGAACACAACCAAACCAGCAGATGCTTCAACAGAACGATATGCGCTGTAACTTTGACGAGGACGCCAAGAAAATTCACTCCTTAGTAAAATAGGGGAAGGTATAGCCGTGCATCGGATCTCCATTCACGTAAAATTTCCTGCGATCATGTATAGCACTGTGACGTGATGGATTATGGTAAAGAAGACTTTAGCCTCAAGTGACTTTTCAGAAGACCAGGCTAATGTAGCAAGGAACAATCTAGTATTTGACCCGCCAGCAGGTAAGGGAGTGCGTTGTTCATACTCGGCATCGAACCCAGAGTTGTGATCTTTGGACAGGACAGAGGAAGAAGCGAGGATCACGATACGTGATCAAAAATCGTGGGCTTATGGCAGTTAGAAGAACGGCAACCGTCGCCATGTCGTACGAATTACGTGGACGACCCCTTCTCTACTCATCTTGATTGGAAGAAATTTTTAGCCGTTGAGGATTATACATCGTCTAGCGGGAGTGCGCCTACCCGAGGTCAGTAGTGTAAACTAATAACCATCTCTTTTTGAGTCGGTGTTTACGAGAGATCACAAAATATTTGCGTGTTCTACTGCTAAAATGCTCGAGAATAAGCGCGCGCGCGCGAGAGGAACGGACCCGAAGACGGTTCATGAGCTATTTATCCCTATCGTTTGTTCAGGAATGAATGTCGCAGACAGGTCACTTGGAAATGTCACAGGACACAATGAAGAAATCCTAATCCAAGTACATTCGTAATCACCGGCAGCAGTAATGACCGAGGTTTTCGAAATACGACTCTGGAAAGCGCAGGAGCAGCTTGGAGAAATTTCACCATGAAAGACTCAAACACATTTCATTGTCGCCATGTTATCATCAGCGCAGATTGTTCTTAACTTTTGGAAGTCAGTGGCTATGCGTACGTTTATGCGGGTGGCAGCAGACAGATTCTCTCTGTCTTTTCTATCCGTGATACGCTTTGGGGCAGCTCAGCATCTTATTTTTTCTTCGTGGAAAATCCGCAATTGGCTCTGCAATATCATTCTAGAAGAGAAGGTCTTTGGCTCGTTGGCCTCAGTCTTTTTGTGTACGTGGGAGAATGGCACTAGGGAGGATGTCGAAGAAGCCCTGAAGATAATGTGTCCATGTTATGGGAAGGAATGCCTTATCCCGCAACAGTTCCTGTGACATCACAATCGATGCTTCTCTTCAGCGCATTATCATCATCATGTCATATTTTATGTTCTGGAGAGAATACTTTCCTAATGGTCGTGGGGAGGGAAGTATTGACATCTGGCATATGTATCATCCATCCATCAGCTACAAATGTGTGGGTAAATAAATGCAGAATAGCAGAGAAGTTATCACAAAAATTGCGCATACGGCTCTTCCTCAAAAACCCAGTGCTAGTAAGTGACAGCTCGTTTTTCGTCCGAAGTAGTCTTTGATGAAATTTGCTTGATCTCTGTATTGTATCTAATGGCTTCCTCGTAGACACTCAATCCTCCGATCCACATCGACAAAAATTCCGGCACATCTCTAGCATTTGGTCTGCTTCTTGCTGTTCTTGGTCCAGCTTCTTCGTCTTGTGTATGTCCTCGATATCAAACACAATAGGACACAATGTATCTCCTCGCGTAAGCATCTCCCAATTCTCAGCTGCTTGTATTAGCACAACCTTGATTGAGAGAGCTTCACTTTCCCATAGGTCACCGGCGAGGGCAGAGGGCTGACGAGGGATTGTACTCATATAGTCCGTTAATGTCTCGCGACATAGCGAGTTGCATTCCCCCGTATTTTGGACGTAATGACAATGGACAAGGCGGCGACGGTAGAGTTCCTTTTCATGTTGATTCCATGAGGTCGTTGAAATTGTCCAGTGGTGAAGGTAGCATCATAGATTATGTGACAGAGTCACTGCAGTTCTGGAAGGATTGGGGTATACCACTATAGAGAAAGAGGGGCAGGTTGCCAGTCGATCAGGTCGATGACACGCAAATTGAAGTCAGGATGCCTCGGGTGCAACAAGAGGTTCGTTATAAAAGGTGTGATGCCAGATCTTATCCATATCATCCCAGTTGGTGACGAAACCGGGTTTGATGAGGTACTGAAGAATGGTTGACTTGATTCAAGATAGAGCAAAAAGGAGGGCGAAAACTTGTCTCGACTGTCTCCATTTATCTCTATCTGGGGACAAGAAAATGAAAGAAACACTTATGATCAGGAGATGAAACCCAACTTGTTTTGAGTGTAGCGTTCGATTTTCCACGTTCTAGAATCAATGTCAGTGGCTAATGGTCCGTGCGTATTTTGTCGCACAGTCGACATGGAAACTTTCCTGCTGGTACGGCGGCTCCCTCTGAAGGATCTATTGATCAAGGTTTCTCGAATGACGATCAAGCTACGAGTTCTCAATTCCTCTGGTAGACTGGTGACCAACACCACACAGCCGAATGGGAAGACCAGAAATTCAGAACAGGAAGTGGGTAGTGCCACTTGTTAGTCTGAGTTACACCCGACCATGACTTATGAGTCTATATACGACGGGATGATCTTGACACAGCATATTTTTTTTATTATTATCCCAATGCTATACATGGGTCGATGGCGTAGTTGGTTATCGCATCTGTTTAACAGGGTTAATTCCCACGTGCACAGAAGGTCCTCAGTTCGAACCTGGGTCGACTCACTTACCAGATATTTTAATGTCAAGTCACCGCTTGAATTTGGGGTGACTTGATGGTGGGTATCATTTCACCTGTTAAGTCGTCTAGACAGTGATACTCTGCCATTATTTTTATCAATAATTTGCGATGTACGTACACTGACCACGGGGGCTCACTGCCTCTGATAAATATACAAATCATGTCATATGAAAGAGACAAACACAGAACGAAATAGAAGTAGAATGAGCTGGATGAGTATAATAGGATATAGCCAAGTGAACAAGATTGAGTGATTTCTCTAGCCAAACTGGCAGCGACAGGTGCACCAGCAGCTTGCGCAGCTCCATTCACACTGGCAAGTAAAAAAGGGAATAGATCCATGCCTCTTTTCTTCTTTCATGTCTGCAGAGTGGAGAAGAGACCTCGCAGATAGAGGGCGGAGAACCACGATGGCCATGAGATGGACTTTCACGTAAATAGTTCACGATGAATCATGGATTCGAAAGTCACACGGCGTTTCTCGGTTTCGATGTCTCTCACACGACGGGCATTCTGATGTCAAGTCATCACCTTAGGATGTCAAGTCATCTGATAGGCTGGTGTCAAGTCATCTAGTGTTATGCTGTTACACTATGCCGGGTTATCCGCAGCTGCAATGATTGTCGCATTGCATTTTTCACACTAGATAATCAACTCATCTATGGAAAACTAGTGTCACCTAATACTTGCACAGCATATTTCTGGAGCTAGCGCTGCGGTGAGATTGGGAGTTGGAGAAGCTGGATTCATAGTGGAGGGTTTTCAGCTGGTGTCAAGGTGGTGTATTCTTGGGGATTTCACAGGTAAGTCCTGGCTTGTTGGTGGAAACTAGCATAGATTTTGGCTGGGTACTATGTAGAAAGTCAGGCATTATTATTAGCAGGCTCAATGCATAAGTGCACTTTTGCTTGGAACTTGAATGTTGTGTATTACTGTTGCTGTAATTTTATTCCCAAGCACTGCTTCTTGATCCTTGCTCTCTTTTGCCCAGCCTGCCCAGCCTTCCCTCTCAACCTTCCCTCTCAACTGCTGCTGCTGCATAACTCACGGCATTCCTGATATTTGAGCCTGAACCAAATTGTCCAGCATTGCTAGCTGGTCTGGATTAATAGGTGGATAAGTAGGTATATATTACTAATTATATGGATACTATGTGTGGGTCGATGGTTATGGCGTCTGTCTAACCCGAGTTCATTCCCGGGTACACAGGTCCTCAGTTCGAATCTGGGTCAGACCCACATGGCGGATATTGTAAAGCCATTGCTTAAGTTGGAATGATGACACTTCGCTGTTGTTTTTAAATTATGCTAAAAGATTTTTATCCATGATATGCTTGCCAAGGGAAAATTATTTTTGGCATGTTAAAAGTAAGATAGCCACCATTTGGCTATTACCAAGGATAGAGAAGCAACCCAAAAATAAGAACATGTAGTTCAGAACAAAGACAGCGACAAAATGTCAGGCAAATATCAGGCCATATGCCTGTTCCGAGAGATGAGAAGGCGGTGATCACTCTCACTTGATGACATCCCAGCTATCTGTTATTGTAGGCGTTGCGTGCATTATCGATTATTATTCCAATAGAGACGAAGAACATTAGCACCTGCGGTAAAGTCAACATTCGCCCTTGGCACTGGGAGTCTGACAATAGTTTTTCACAATGGTGGATCAAGGTAAGTTTTCGCGTTCGGAAGTGATGAAACGGGAACAGTACACGAGGAGGGTTGAATTATCAAAGTAACTCAGCCTGGAAGCTGATTGTACTATACGCAGTTGTCGGCTGGAAATGCTGTGAGTTGTGTTAGGGAAGCTTGTACATTGTCCGAGTACCTCTGAGCAGCTGGCCGTTTACGGTGTGCTAGATTGGCAATTGTGTCGCCATTGGTGAGAGTGAAAACACCTTGAGAAGGTTCTGTCGTGTCCTCGGTAAGTCTTTTAGGTGAAAGACATCATGAGGGCTGCAGTCAACGGATTTTGCTGCGAGATGACATAGTCCATCTAAATTGAAGACACGTCTGCACTCTGTGCGATGAAGGTTGTCATTGAGACTTCAGATTCCAGTGTAAAGAGCAAGTATGAGACTTACATCCAGCACCCGTATGCCGTAGCGAAGAATGCACGGCGTGACGTTCAAAGAAGTGGGGAACTAAATTTACCATCGCCATTATATACACAGCCACTGTGATCCGGAGTGATCACATAACTAGGTGACAACTACCAATATGACCTATAACTTTGTCTGGATGCAGCAGCGAGCAGATGAATGTAGATAGACGATCTAGTATTATCAAATGAGCGCCAGACAAAGGTCTGTAAGAAAAGGAACCCCTATAGAGAGCGAAACCAAGATGCAAATACACAAAAGTTGTGCAAAACTATTATCAAATTCAAAATCCTAGCTCAAGTGCTTGAATCATATAGATAGCGACGTATGCCACAGTGCACTACACATACAAGAAACGGATTGGTCAATGCAAAGCATTGGAAAGTACATCAACTTCAACACACCACCATCGACGCAATAAAAAGATGGAAAAAGGCGACAGGAAACAGACAGCAGTAGAGGCCCGTGATGCACATATGGATAGGAGGAAAGATAGATAACATGAATCGAAAAACCAATAGAAAGGTAGCCCACATGCGAGACCCACTGATAGTCTCGGCAGTGATCAGTATTACTACAGTAATGCTCAACGCCCGCCGCCCCTTCTCCAGACACCGGATCCAGTTTTTGTAACAGTAGTAAACCCATCTTCATCCTTTCGCATTTCTCTATCCTTGTCTTTATACTGAGGAGCTGGCGACGAAGTCTTATCCGGCAAGCCATTACCTGGTCCTCTGGAGGTGCCATTGGCTGTCGCTTCAGCTTTTGCACGTTCGCGTTCTCTCCATCCACCACCTCCAGCTCCACTCAAGGAACCAAGTTTATACTTGGCAGGTCCAGGGCTCCCCGATCTTGGTGGAGGTTCAACAGCGGACGCAGCTGAAGGACGGGGTCCACCAGCCCCAGAAGAACTTCGTCTCCACTCCATTTCTGTAGCGCTTGTTCCACGATTAGCAGGCATCCCGCGAACGGAGCCAAAAGGTGTTTGAGATGCTTTCGCAGTAGCTTCCTCTAAACGTCGCTGCTGACGGTGTTCTTCTGCTTCTTGTTCTCTTTGGCGTTGGAACTTGCTCTGTTCTACAGCTTCTTGGCGCTCCTTGTCGCGTTGTGCACGTTGAGCAGCGACTTCTTTTTCGCGCTTTTTGCGAGCTGCTTCTTCGGCTGCGAGACGTGCTTCCTCTTCGAGACGGAGACGCTCTTCTTCAGCACGACGAGCTATGCAGAAAGATGAGATGACACAGCAGAGATGAAATGAAAAGGTCGCACCTTCCTCTCGCTCACGTTCCTCTTCCTCCTTAATCCTCTTCTCCTCCTCCTCCTTCTCTCTACGTGCCTTCTCCTCCTCCCAAGCCTTCATCACTTGTTCCCTCCTCTTCTCCTTCTCCGCATCAATTCTCTTCCTCGCGGCCTCCTGCTTCTTCTTATATGCTTCTTTCTTCTTTTCCTCAACCACATTCTTCCAGGTCTTATGATCCTCAACCATCCTCAGCAACCTTGTCTTGGTCTCAAGATCTTGTGCGTGCGCAAGTTTCGATGTTTCAAGACGTTCCCGCTTAATCATTCTAAACGTTTCCTTATCCTGCGCTTGTTGGTCGAGGTAATCTTGCCCGAGGAGAGGCTGTTCCTCTTTGCGGTAGGCACGTTCAAGATGGTCCATGTGTTTTGTGGTGATTCGAAGTCGTTCGTTCGTTTGGGATTTTTCTTTCTCTAGTTGAGCAACTTGCATTCCGATTAGATTCTCAGTGTCATAGTTGTCAAGTTTCTGGTAATACAGTCATGATTGTTAGTAAATGTAATAAGAAACCAATATCAGCAATGATACTTACTTGGATGTCATTCGCCTTCAAGATGCCTTTGACAACCAAGGTCTGTGCATACTTTTTAGCCTCATCCTTCCTCACAGCCTCGATTTGCTTCCTAGCCAGTTCAATTTCCCTCTTTCTCGTCTCCTCCTTCTGTCTCTTATTCTGCTCTTCCTTTTCTCTCGCTTTGATCTCTGCCCTCCTGCTACTTTCCTCTTTCTCTTTCCTAACTGTCAGTTCTGAAAGAAGTTCGCGACGACGAGCGACAAGAGCACGTTTAGTTTGGAGCGCTTTCCTCTCCGCTTCAACTTGAACAAAAAGAGTTTTGAGCTTTTCCTCTTGAGAAGGTTTCGGGCCGTCAAGAAGGAGGATGGCATTATGGAGTGAGTAAGCGATTCCGCTCAGGCGAGTATGTACATTCTCTGCCAATGAAGGCTGGATAGTACTCTCGCGTGACTGAGCCCTGGAGGAAGAAGCAATGAGCGATTGGGACTCGTCACCTGAAACAGCGAATGCATCATCGATGAAGGTAATACTCCCATCCTTATGATCGACCCTGATATTCAACTCTCCACGTCGTGCACAACCCATGATGTACGCTTCAATCTCTTCTGCGTTAAACAATGATTTCTCTCCCTCTTCCGTTGTTTTGAGTTTCAGAGGCTGAACAAGTTCCAGAAGAGTAGTAATTTTGACATTGGAGTAAACTTGAGAAAGTTGATTGAGGAGACGAGAGAGGAGGGCACGTTGGAGAAGAGGAAGATAAGGAGAATAAGCGGAATCCGTAGAGAGGGTTTGAAAAAGAGGTGCGATGGAAGAACACAGAGAGAGAGGGTCAAATGTAACTTCAAGAACTTGGTAGAGCGATTTGATGGACGCTGGGGAGAGTTTTAGGACGCCACGCGAGAGCTAGAGACAGCATGATAATCGAGCATCACAAGTACAAAAATTACCTACCGCATCCTTCAATAAACCGGCCCGAGTAGGCACGCGGACGAGGCCGAGGAGAGCGCTCAAGCGCGCATTCCTGCCTTTGAGCTCCTCTACCTCCTCTGTCTGCAAACCAACTGGCACTGCAAGAGCACTGACAAGGACTTTACCTGCAAGTCTGCTCATTTCTCCGTCCGACTTACCACCGATAGAAGTGACAATGGCATGATATTTTCCCCATGCTGCAGCGTGATAAAGGGCATTGCCGGACACAAGAAATATTTTAGTGAGTTTTTCGTAATAGTTTGCCATCATGGCAGGACGAGGTGCCTTTTTCGCCATGGTGAGGAGATTGTGAACATCTTCTACGGAACGGAAAGCTTCTTGCCAGAGTTCCAATTCAACAGATGCATTGAGCTGAGCGAAACGTGTGTCGAGATGATGTTGGAGAGTGTCGGGATCCGAAAGATTGATAGAGTGCTGTTGGTAGGAGTATTTGGCTGCGTTGGTGAGATGAGTACGGAGTGTCTCGCAGAGACGACGGAACTCGGCTTTCCGACTGTACTTTATACAGAACTTGAATGCCTGCTGGGCGATTTGCTACATATGAATAAGAACTACGGCTCCAAAGACTGATGCCAAGGAACGTGTACCTGGTAAATCGCCTCAAGCCGTACGTTATTTTTGAGAGTCTCAAGGGACGTGCGATAGCTCTCCCAAAGGAATCTGAGCCATGGAGTGACAACTGCTCTGTCAGTGCGGTCTTTGTTTTGGTCACCACTGACGGCTCCGAGGAGGATGCTCTCAGGAGTTTCACTGGCCTCGAGATCATCAATTTCAACGGCCACAGCAGCCTGTTGCTGTGCTTCCTTCACTTTTTCATCCGCGAGACCAAGTAAACGGATGATAACGACCTCGATGCTCTTTGCATTTACGTTCTGTGCAATGTTTTTATACTGCATCAACCCTTCTTTGACTGTGCGGCCCTTGCGCATTTCGACACAAAGCTCGATGAAACGAAACATTATCGGCTCTAGAGAGTTGAGTGGCGTGGATCTGAAACGTTTCGAGGAGAAAGTTTCGGTGAGCAATTGTAAAGCTGCATGCGATTGCCCGACCGAGACGAGTCCCTCGGCCTGGCGTAACACCGTTTCAGGTTTGGAAAACGGTGCCATGACACCTGAGATTTAAGAGATTTTCAGACAATGTGGTCATTGCCATGGCTGATAACGCGCTTACTGGCTTTGGACGGTGTGCGGGATGATCTCAGCCGTTGTATAGATCAAGAATTTAAGTTGGCTGATGATTCTTTAGGGCAGGCTTACATAATAAATCACTCATTTCGTTTGAAAAGGAAGTTTAGTGTTATAAATCAATTGTAACGTCTTCCTAGCAAGTTGCTGTGTGGCGAGGTCGGTTGTCCTCATAATTGGTATTATACAAGTAAATCTACTTATTCCCATTTGACGTAAGGTTTAGGTTGTTTCTGACTTCTTGATTCTTTGGAACGGGTTTCATAAACCACTCATATGAATGTTATGTTCCATTGGTTTTTTGAGTACAGGGCTATGCACTATTGTCTGACAATTTTTGTCCATCCTTAGTTAACAACAGCATGAGCATGCAATATCAAACTTTGCATCCACAACAGGCAAGGCATTGGTTCCCACGTTCGAAATGACTCATGGATGGACAATGGCATCGCTTCTGGCATAGTATATAGGACACTAGATACGTAGAGATAGACTTAGGCACCGAAGCCGTACAGAGTGCGACCAGAGCGCTTGAGAGCGTAAACCACGTCAAGAGCAGTGACAGTTTTACTACAAAAGAATGAGTACAAAGTTTTAACAAGAGCAACATCTAGCTTACCGTTTAGCGTGTTCAGTGTATGTAACGGAATCACGGATAACATTCTCAAGGAAAATCTTGAGGACACCACGGGTCTCTTCATATATGAGACCAGAGATACGCTTGACACCACCACGGCGAGCAAGACGACGGATAGCAGGCTTTGTAATACCTGGAGCACCATCACTGGGACATCCTTTTTATGCCAGACAAGCAATAAGGCGGACCTTGGATGTTGTCACGAAGGATTTTGCGGTGGCGTTTAGCACCGCCCTTGCCGAGACCCTATAGTGTTCAACACAACGAGCACCACCAAAAATACGACGGCAGAGCACAAACCCAAAAGTCAGTACAATATCATTGCTATAATAGACCTCAACTAACCTTACCACCTTTTCCACGTCCAGACATGACGAATGTGAGTTATCGAGTGTACTGAGTACTTAAGTGTGGCACTGAAAGCGAGGCCGAGGAGATGGTGGTTGCTGATAGAAGCTGTGGCAATGTTATGTGTAGTCACGCGGTTTTAATTGCATGTTTGGTTCTGTTGACGCGACTAGCTATATCTATTCAAAACCACAAAATAATCTAAATCGAAATTCAAGCTTGACTTTGAGTCTGCTCCTTCACACGCCCAATCAAGACACTATTCCTCTTCGCGAAATCATCGCAGTGGTCGATCAACTCTTTGGACTCCGTCCGATGTGCCGCCTCGTGAACTGCGATAGCGAAACAGAACAGTAAGTGATGTGGTTCATCTCTGGCAAAACGATGATAACGTACTGATGTCAAGCTTAAATGGATCAACCATCTTGAGCTTGATAATCATGTCCTGCATAACAAGCTGTGCATCCGACATCTCCCAACAATGTGCCAACAAGAGAAACTCGAGCGCTAATTGGACACGATTGTTACCTTCCCTGTTTAAATCAGGTTCTTCAGACGTGTAAGCATAATCTACAATTTGGTCAATGGACGCTTATAAATTAGGCACACATTAGTCTTACCAAGTAGGAATTCCACACAGCGCCTAGAATATGATTCATCCACGTGAATAACAGTTATCTTCGTATCTGCCATCTCAGGATCAGAGAACAACTTCATGAAGTAGGGACTATATGCAGCCAGATATGTGCGGTGTGCCAGCAACGGTTGATCGTTGATTGAACTAAAGCTGAAGTTGACGTCAATGCAAATCTCATTTCTCCGCATGCGATTCAAATTGCTATAAAGATCCGTTTGACGATCTTCGTCGGTGGCGAGTACAACGGTTGACTCAACATCCTTTCCATAATCGATTGTGACAGCACCTCCAGCAACAAGAAGATACTGGAAAGGTTTGATGAAAACCCTCGGATACTGGAGGTACCCTCGATCAATGTCGCTATTGAGTAAAATATGTTCAGCCCTTTTCCAGCTCCAATCTCTCGTAGGCGTCATGTGTGGCACTTCAGTGTTTAGAAACAATGCGACTTCGTCCGCACCGCATTTCTGTAGGAAGGGTTTGGCTTCATCAGTGTGTTGATCGAGCCACATGTAGGTCTGCTCAAGGTGATCAAGAAAGATGCTGCGGCAACTCATGTCAAGTGCTCGAACCACTTGTGTCGCCAATACAACAAGGTGTTTAACCTGCAGGTTTTGTTAGTATCATATGCTATCCAATAGGATCTACCTACCACTTCCTCAGCAGTCGGAACACTCAAGTTAGGGTGGACCTTGATCAGATCCGGATGAGGTTGGGAACGAGGCTTATAAGATGCCCGTTGTGTCCATGCAATTGGGACGAATTCTGAACGAACTAGCTCGTTGGGCGATACTATTGCAGGCAATTGGTGGGTGATATACTTGTTGTAGTTGATGCTGCCGAGTGGTCGAGATGCGAGATGTCGAGAGATAAAACGAAAATCGTCCAACGTGGAAATTTTATCTTGGTCGAGGGCAGTAAGTCGGTCCGGCAATTCCTCTCCCCAATACCAGAATAGAACATCCGCCCTTGTTATCCTCTCTCCATTGATTTCACCTCCTGTATTATGAAATACTTCGACACAGGTTTGAAACATTTTCAAGTTAAGGTTGTATTGTCTCATGAGCCCGTGGTTTTCCAGTTGCGTCTGGAACTTGGCAAAGACTGGATGAATGAAATACTCCGAGTTGGGCCCAAATGCTGCTATGAATAGTTCATCACGAGAATGGTAGAGCGAATTAGAATCTCGCATCATCCGCTGCGAGTTCGGAACCGGGATACCTTTGTTTTTTGGCGTGTAATTCAAAAGAACCTTTCGAAGAAGATTTCGATATGGTTCGTCGTGGTCTGATTTGAGTTCAGGTGGGATATCGAGAAGTGTCCGAATTGGAGGTGGCACCAATCCCATTTCAACAAGCACGAAATCATGTCCAACAAGGTTTTTAGCGGCAAAGGGACCAATGGAATTGACAGTCACGGTTTTTGGGAGCATCTGAACTTCTCCAGCCGGCAGATAAGAACCATCGGCGACCCTCCAGATTGGTATTGAGTTTCTGTATCCTGGGTTCCTTAGAAAATAGGACCGCTTCCGCTTCCGCCAGTCTGATCGAATCCACGAGAAGATCGCCGGATGTGTTTTCGGATCCAAGACATCGAACATATTGGCAATCTCAGCCTTACCTCTGTTGAGTATAGTCGTCAAGACAGCACTGAGGACCAATGGCGAAGGAGGTAGAGCACGTTGTAAATCGGGGGATAAATTTGCTATATTGACGACAATAAGCCCCATTTGTGCCAGAGCTCGACTAACATCGGGCTGTTTCGAAAAGTCGGCAAGAATAGCAGATGCTTTGCAAAAAGAAAGCGATAAGTAATGACCCGTTTTGAGGGTTGGTATGAGTGGATACTTCAGTAGAGCCTTGGTTGATATCTGAAACAACGGGAAGACCTGCCAAAAGGAAGAGATCCACTGTTGCTTGTCAGTGTCGGCATCCTGTAGAATATCTGAAGGATTTATGCGATCATTCAGGAGGTCCTTTATATTGTCTGCATTGATGGGCTCGATGTTAAGACCAACAATTGTCAGAAGTTTCGTGTAATCGAGTGCACGGTGTACGAGACGATGTGGATCGAAAACCCTTGCTTCAAGAACTTCACGAGGAGCAGCATAGAACGTCGTTGTTGATGTGGAGGAGCCAAATTTTGTGAAGGTCTCGTCATCAAGTGGGAGCAATGGTAGCCCCGACAAACAACCGAGCGGCTCATTGTCAGTAGATAGAAAGTCTATCAGCTCTTGCAGCTGCTGACGATCAATATTAGAAACAGAGAAATTCTCCGGATGATCTGAGAGCTGTTTGTGTAGATACTTTGGTGCGACGACCGAGAAATGACGACTATTTTGCTCTTTCAATAGTTTGATGACCGTCGGAGAAAGCTGTACGATATCAACTGGTTTGAGACTTTCAAGGACGGCCATTACGACCCGAGGAATTTTGGTGGCAAAGCGTGCGACACGAGGGGGATGGGCGACTGGGTGGAATCGACTTCGAAATACTGTGTAGGTTGAAGTTTCGCCCATTGCCATTTGGTGGACGGCTTTTCCCACAAGAGTCGCTATGTCGGTCGACATGTCTTCCGGTGCAACTTTAGATTCCCCGGGCCAATAGAGACTGTTGTCTGCAACCATTGCACGATCTTCCAACATACAAAGATATAAGATCGGTAATACAGCAGTCAAAAGCCAGCGATTATAAGAATTCTCTGGACCCTGGCTCTCGTCGAGTCTGATTGACGCCATATCAGGTGTGAGGATAAATGGGCACGAAACATGGACAGGAAGGTCCACTGTGATCAAATATGGAATCGTTGAAAATAATGAATGAACCTGTCCAGGACTCAAATCTAGTTGTGCAGCGATATGGACGACAGAAGAATCCAGGGGGTTATAAAGTCTATGAAGCGAGGCCAAAGCAGGCGGTGTCGTGGTTTTCGCATCCAACGTTAATACCCTCCATTCGTGGTCCCTTTGGATTGACATTGGATTGCTGATGATGACTGTGTGAGCCTTAACATCATCACGAGAGTGGCAAAAATCCTTTTTGATAGAATTCATACGCCACTGAAGTCGAGAATCAGGCATCTGCTGGGTAGCTCGACTTTGTTTTGGCCGGTCATGTAAAGATATGGAACTGAGAGATGAAAAAAGCAGACACTTAGGGGCAAGAGACTTCAAGTCCGAAGATAGGCTCTGTAATGATGCTGTTCTTGTGAAAATAGGATTCACGTCGGGTGAATGAACGCTCGCACGCAGGGGGAGGCGGAAAATGGTCTAATTTATCGTCATAAGCCAATGATTAATGATCAATCAAAGGAATATACCCCATTATAAAAAACTTCCCGAGAGGGATCTTCAGGTAGACAGAATCCAAACAAACCAATAAGAGGTGCAAGATGATCACCGTATAATCTACATTTCTTAGATTAGGAAGAGATCAGTGACAACTACTATTTGGATTATTCACCTCCAAACAACGGAAAGAGGCAATTGAAGGATTGCTTTGTCAATGGACAAGTAAGCTTTGCAGGGGTTAAAGAACCAAACTTGGTCCTGCGATATGATCATAGCAAACTGAAAAGGATCCGTAAGTCATGGCTCAAACATGACAAATGGACGTCCGCACCTCTGTGATATGGAAAATGGATAGAGCGCCGTGCCCGTATCGACCGACCGATGGTTTGTTGTCTCTGTGAGTGCTGCAATAGCGTAGGATTTGAAACAAATCATTCTCGGTAAAATTGCCATTGTGTTGAACCACGAGGGTTGGTGAATTCTGAAGCTCATTGCACCGCGGAGAGAGCAAGGCCTCTGTTGGTCCCCATGCATCATCAAGAAGAATGTTGACTTCCGTTGCACGAGCGTCCGATGCAACGGAGATGATGTCAAGCAATAAGCGCTGATCCTCGTAATTTTCTAGACGTGCGCGTATGGCAGAAACCCAGTCGACATTGTCGATATTCGTTTCGTTTTGAAATCCCATAAGTCCCAGACGCAGTAGTCCCAGGTCACTTGCAAGATCAAGTGAGATAGCTGGATGAGCAAGACCACCTGATCCCAAGTCGTGCAAATCTGCACGAGCACCCACATCGTTGAAGTATATGCTATCATAAGGCCAGAGTAGGCCATCTTCGTCGGGAACATAGATTTTATTCCGGTCATTTGGGTCCAGTGGTAACAACCATACGAGCAGTTGGACGACTCCATGTACGAACCGATCACTTGTCGTCCCTGTTGACTGGCTGTGGTAAAGAGTAGCCAAGCGCTCGAAAATGATTTCTTTTGTTGGCCTGAAGTTGTCTTCGTCAGAAAATGGAAGAAGAGGATCAGATGCAATGAAATACCTTTCTACGCAACCCATTGTGCTCAAAAATGAGCAAATTCGAGGGTATCGAGTTTTATCGAAAGCGATAGAATAGAACCCGACCTCAGGTATATCATCCTCTCCGAGTAATGCGAACTTAACTCTCTCCAATGTGTTACTGTGGGTTGGAACCCACTGTTGGATATTAAGTGTTTCTTTGAGGAATGAAAACTGTTCATCTATAAGGTCGCGGCTACCCAGCTCTCTCACGACCGCGTATACTTTGCGATATCGGATTTCTGGCGATGCACCACTCCTCAAAACCGCATTGATTTGCAATGACATGATTTTAACAGTGACCCTCTTATTCCAGCCAAAGGTCTCACGTAGAAATGGCCTAATAACGACATCTGAACTTACTAATGGCATTCCCTCGTCAAAGAGATCCGTCCTTCCGTTGTGCGAAAGAAAGTCTCGAGAATCCATTGGGCTTTTGAGTCCCCTATTTGTAGGAATCCACCTGGACCGGAGGAGAGATTCGTAGCCTTCGAGTTGAGTATCATTGAGGATGGTGATTAGGCGGCGTGCGACGCCTTCAGAGTCATGGCATCTACCAGAGTTCAGATATCGGATACACTCCTCAACGATATCCATCGACAGACGCGTTTTGAAGAGATTTAATTTACTGAGCAGTTCAGAGAGGCAGGAAAAAGTTGGTCGTGTCAATAAGGGCAGGCGATCAGATGGTGCAGAAAACAGAGCTGCGATTGGGGACAGGGGATCAATCAGGTGCTCAGGAGCCTGGCAGATGTTATTGCTTGTAGGCATGAAGCGTATTGACCTCAGGCGCTCAAGTATTTCCTGAGGCAGGACTGCCAATTTTGACAAGTATTCGACAAAAGAAAGCTGCATTTCTGGTGACTGGGAAGTGAAAAATTCGAGCATGAGTACTTGCATGTCATGAGGAGTCAGGGGTTCGGTATAAGTTGGATCCAGATGCTTGAGAATTTGAACGTCGACAGATTTCAAGTTGATAAAAGCTAGGTTCTCCACTTGAGGGAGGATAGGAACCTCGAGGGGATTGACGCCTCGTACATTATGAGTCACAGGGATGGATCCTCGGGAAGTCGTTAATTGACCATCTTCGGAAGTAACCAGTGGAAATACTGGGAGGCTCCGGACGCAGTTGAGAAGGAGGGGGTGTTGATGAAGAGGTCCATCTTCCCCGGAAGCGCGAGGTAGATGTCGCACCAAATAAGCGCAAAATACGCGAGAATCTCTCTCTGACAAATTGACTAATGGTAAAGTTGATGGAGAAAGTGCACCAAGGAGACGATAAATGTCCGAAGTAACCTGAAGGTGGGCAAGAGCTGACCGAGCCGCCTTCTCAAAGCGGGGATCGATGACAGGAATGTCCAAAGCCTCAAGCGGACACGTAAGTCCAGTGACGTCACCCTCAGGGTCAAATACTAGGTCAGTCGGGCATCGCGTGCATTTAGTGGTTGGTACAAGGAAAAAGCGAGTTGCATAATGAGACTCTGCAGGCTTTGCCCACTTCCAAAACAGGTTTAACCATTTGATCTCATCTGCTCCAACAGGTCCCCATGTTTGAGAAGCATAAGGTGAACGCCCGAGATACTCAATGACTCGCGGATATTGAAGGTGAACCACATTCAATAACCCAGCGCCGTAATTATCGATAGCCTGACGGGCTGTCGGCATCATTCGTTCAAGTGAGATAGCTTGAGTATCGTATTCCCCGAACAATGCTTCTTCAGTCTCATCAAATATGACATGGGACGGCAGCGAGAAAGTTGTGAGGTGAAGAGTGATCCGGCGGCCTGAAACAGAAGGAACAAGCGGGAGACCACAGATATAGTTGCAATCAGATGTCGAGAGTAAATACCCGAGGATGACGCGTGCGTCCTCATCATCCAAGTTGTTCAATTGAGTTACAAAGGCCTATATATCGGTCAGCTAGGTATATGTTTATGGCAAACAACGTACCCCAAGTTTTAGGAACGCGATTCTGGGAGATAACACCTGAATGCTACTCAAGAAATTCTCCACGATGATATTAGTCAGATATTCTGGCAGTCGTGTGATCTGAACACCAGTCCGAACAAGAGCAGCAACAACACCCTCCAACTCGACTGACCGTTCCTCGACAATGAGCGAAGATATACGTTGGTAGGACGGAGGGCTTGTACCCGAAATGGGCCAGACATCGAGCCCTAGTGCATGTTCAGCAACATCGACTGGCATATTTTTCCAGTATATGGCATCTCCAGAATGAACATCTGCCTGAGCTTTGGGCCAGACAGCAAAGATATTATGGATGCCATCCTTGTTTACCAGCACCTCGAGGAGAGTGGCCCATGCCTGAGGGATGTAGGTATCAAACAATAATCTATTCCACTCGACACGTGCACTAGACTTCTGTGTTAGCAGGATACAGACGTGCGATAGTATCGATAGCATACCGATCCTCCGAATCACGGACGATACCGATTTCCCCAGCGTTTCGTAAATTTTGTCTGGATTGGGTCAAAGAAAAAACAGAATTGATATGAACCGGAAACTTTGTCTTGAGAGGGAGAGGGAGAAATGTAAACAAGCGTCCGTCTTTTGCTAGACTTGAAAATTCTTTCGAAACTGCGAGTTCGACAATTGGATTCAATTTCTCCTCTGAGAGGGTGCGTTTGGTGCGCGTGTTACTCCACTCAAGGCGTTCGCTGAGCTTCTCCAGAGCTTCTGTTTGAGGAAAAGGAGCATGAAGGATGCGCCACTCCTCCTCCTTGTCCGAAGCGTCAGCAGTACTCAACTGAATCCTGACTTCTCGTGTCAAATAGCTGGGTCCATATGCTTCGAAACTACCCCGAGAAATCGAGGCACTCGAAATTGTGGCTTTTTGATCGTCGTCAGTAATCTCGCAAACATCGATTGAGGAGATATTGCGCAGGAAGAGAAGAGAGACGCTCAACTCTTCATGCGCAAAATTCCTGAGCAACTCTGCAATTTCGACGGCAGATATAACTTTGTTGCTGATCCCGCTCGGAGCTGCACGTAAAGGAAAACGGAACAGAGTGCCGTTATAGGGTTGTCCCCATTGGGACCTCGGAAAGAGAGGTTCAAATGCCGAGAGATGATCATTGAGCTGTTCATAGTTCTCTGCTATGTTGTAACGAACACCACCGTCTTTCCTACAGTGATAATGGGGATCCAAGATAGCGAGATGTGACCCAGACAAGATCTCAGGTGTGTCTGTCACCTAATCCTTGGTAAGCATTAAGATGTCAACTATATCGGAAATTCTCACATGGTAGCACGATCGAAAACCTAGGCCATATTTTCCCGTTTTTCTGAGATTCGGTGAGTTAGAAGCTTCAAAAGAGGTACAGGAAATGAGATTACTCAGTATCTGCTGTTTTAGATGACCTATGGATTTCTCTAAGGGCGATCCAATCTTTTTCTTGTAGAAGACCATCATTGTGTGCCAATAATGCTGGTCCTTGAGTTTGTTTCAGATACGGATATTCAGATTCACTTTTGATCGAGTGCTGGCGATAGTCGAGGAGAAAGATCTGTGGACAGACATCAAGTGAGCGACAGCTAGAATCAAGTCCAGGGGGAAAATATGAACCTGCTTCTGCGCCTTCGCATCGTCAGAATTCTGGATGATCTCCCTCAAGAGACCGATTGACAAGGGATAGGCTCGAAGTATATCACGGATCGCGTCCGTGGGTGCAACATACTCGCCATACGATTCCTCCATGTTGTGTTGTCCTCACGGTTAGTTGGATTTTATACTCCTCTGCGCAGGTCCCATGACCTTACTCCAAATGGCAACCTGTCGACGCCACCAAACTTCCTTCCTATTCTACTACAAGTCCCGTACACTTTTAGTTGCTCTGTGATCACCTTATTGCATCGTATTGGGTGGGTAACGTATACCAGACAAGTATTACAAGTCCTAGGCAACCGCCAACATCTACCCCAGCGACACCAAGTCGCGTTGTTTCTTGGAGTCAATTGTTGCGAGTTTGGACAATTGCATGTTGTCGCTTCTCATACCTACTATTCAGCCTGAGGTTTTCTTGTTCTCTGTTGCATCCACAAAAAGAGTTACATTCAGACAGTGATGGTTCCAAAGTTTCCAAACCTAGAACAAGGAAGACTGAGTGCTGTATTATCCTTGAAACAAGCTTTTGATTATGTGTTATTATACATTGACACATGTGCTCCTATCTTAGCAATATTTGTGCATGTTCTCATGTGTAACAGAGTTGAAGAGAGAAGATCACAATCTTGATATACACCAACCAATCACTGGTATCAAACAGTCTAAAAATCATTGAGTCCAAAGTTGATATAGTATACATCATATTTACAGATACAGCAACATGCTTTAGCAATCTTGATTACAAAAGTGTAACCTAATAGTGCTTGTAAAGCCTATTCGACAATGTTTACCACAGTCTGCCACTGAGCCCCATCTAATAAATATAAATTGTTGAATTAAAAAAAAATTCAACAATGTTTAACAGATCATGATGTCATGTTCACATGATCAGCTGATCTGTATTTATTTATCTTTTTGGATTCAACATTTCTATTCTGCAACAAACTACTACTAAGATATGGAGGGCTACAAAGAGCCCAATGTCTGGGGCATATCTATGGGAGGAAGGAGTATGGTGTGGGTGAAGTTGAAAGCTGATCTGTATGCCATGCACATCGTTGCAGAATTCATTGTATGTTCTTCATTCCGCCATTGAATTGAATCAATAATCCTAGTATGATATTGAGTAATTACCTCATCATTTTCATGATCATTAGATTCCCAGATAGTGATCATGAGAATAATGAGGTAATTACTTGATATTGTGCTGAGATTGTTGATTTACTACTATAGTATATTTTCTCAAGAATACGGGTGACATGTACAGATGATTTTGTGGGTGGGTATGGTAGTGATCACAAGCAAAGCATGACACCACCTGATCACTGCTGTAATCACATCAAGTACTATCATGTGCAGACATTTTTTTTTAATTCATAAATTTATAATGCGGTGCTCAATCGCAGTCCGCGGTAAAGTACCTAGTACCCTACAATACATAGCCGAAAGTACACAGAGAAACCTAGTGAGAAATGTAAAGCAAAACCCAGATCACTCGCAACTGATCCAGAGAAGTGAGAAAGAAGAAGAAGAAAACAGGAATGGAGGAGCAGTACTCAGTGACTCCGTGATAACACCCCATGTTAAGTGATGTTATTTGACCAAGCAAACGCTCCAGGGTTGTCCGTTAAGAATAGGACAGATCGTCGTTTTTGTAGGTGAAACGGCTGCAATCGTTCAGGATGTGAGCTCGGGTTTCGACCCTATTGTGACCACAAGGGCATGCAAGATTAGTTCGAGGGAAGAACCTCTTCCTATATTCCTGTCTCTATGCCTGGACCAACTAAGCAATTCAATCAATCTATACACTGAATACGTTTCATAAAGGAATGAGATTGGAGGATGTATCACTTAATTTTATGTTAAGTGTTGGATATGTTTCTGGAATGGATTCAAACAATATTCTCCCTTATCCATATACATATGTTCAAAGAACCAAGTTAACTGTATTTGCTAAAAAGCTGTATACAGAAGAATTATTATCCTTGAAATCTTGATGAAAAAGAACCTATAATATTGCGATACTGATAAGATTCTAAGAGACGAGAGGTCTTAACCATCACTTGTCGTAGATTCTGAGTCTTTCTGGATGAATTTTCTTCGATTCCGCCAATGACTACCATCTCATCAATTTCAGCACACAATAGACAATCGGTTTCTAGATTAACCTTGAATAACTCCAATCGATCTATGGTATTCAGTTTCTAAGAACATCAATCTTCGCCACCTACGAGTCTCGCTGATAACCTGATTCCCACACCCTCTGTCTTCCTTGATAACATGCCTGAGCCTTTCCTACCGATAGCAAATATTTCAAGCGCAGTCAAAAGTATTTTGGACCACTATCCATTGTTAGATGGGCCTATCCGTGAGTTATTACAGAACTCAGACGACGCTAAAGCTACGACACAAGTACGTGATTGATCTTCATTTTGTGCCTTTGTTCATTTTACTCAACAGGTCTTCATAATTGACCGTCGACAACGCCCAATTTCCTCAATTGTTAGTGCTGATTACATCGATTTTCAACAGTCTCCGGCTCTGGTTGCTTACAACGATGCGTACTTTGAACCTCAAGATTGGGAGAGCCTGAAGAGTTTGTTTGAATCAAACAAAGTCCATGACCTCGCGTACGCCCATCTCAAAACCTTCTATTGAGGTATCATCACTGATATTGCATTCCGACCATTCAGGGCTCTTGGTCAATTCGGACAGGGTTTCCGATGTGTTTATCATGTATGATTTTTACATTCCCCGATCCTCTCTTTACTGACCTTGATATGCTGGAACACTTCCGCTATAGTTGACTGATTGCCCTCAGATTTTCTCTGGGACTACGCTTGCGCTCTTGAATCTTCCGGAAGGCAAAATCCTCGATTCGACGGATATATATGATGCCAATCAAATATCACATTTTTCAGCTTTCGAAGGATTACCAAAGGTCCCTTGTTACATTCCTCGCCGTTCTGAGGAATTTGACAAAGGGAAGTGTAAGCAAGACCCTTCTAGGCTTGAAGGCACTGCGATTCGCCTTCCCCTCCGATCCCGCCCGTCACCTCTCAGCATCAACAGCCCAAAGCCCGAGGACATATTGAAGCTTTTCGACCAGTTCATTCGCTACGATCTTGAATGTGTATTGCTATTCTTAAAGCATGTGAAGAAGATCGAAGTATACGAGGTGACTGATAGAGCGATACGCGAGATTTGTTCTGCCGTACTAAGTGATCGGGAAACAATGATGACCAAAAGTGAGGAAATTATTGGGGGCGTTGTGAAACAGGCCTATAGCGCCTGGAAGGCTATTGGACAAACAAGAGTGTATCCGGAATCATCATCTATTTCTCGCCATAATCCTACAAGTACCACAGGAAGTCCAGCAAATATCCAGACAGTGACAACAACGACTACCACGTGGCGATTTATCGATTGCTCCTTTGAGAGCAAAGCTTCTCAGCAGATCCTGGAACGCAGACTTTCCAAGGAACATAATCCAGATGAGGAGATGAAGAGGCGTAAATTATTTCCGAGAATCATGCTTGCCGCACCACTTTCTTCGGACCTGTCTTCAACCTCGAAGGGACTTGTATCTCAAACCAATCTTTCGCTCTCCCAACAAACAGCGAATTCTGGGGGCTATGGTGTTCGTCTTTGGAGAAATGGAAGGGTATTCAGTGGACTACCATTACCAAGGGCTAACAACAAGAACTGGCCGATTCACGTAGATGCTCGTTTCGCAATTCCGCCATCTAGGCAATGGATTCGTAGCTCCCTCGAGGGAGGGTGAGTTCATCAACATAATCTCGAATGCCTAATAATTCAATCAATAGTTTTATTGGGGAATGGAACTCGCTTTTGTTTTCTGCCTTCATCCCCCAAGCGTGGACTGTTCTCCTCGACGTCTTAGCACACCAAGATCTAGTTAGGGACATTTATGAGTACTGGCCGCCACCAGGGGCTATGGATGATTATATCGCTCCTGCCTCCGAGAATTTGAAACACACCATCATTGGCCCGAGTGATGGTGGCTCGAAATCGTCGGGTGTTACTACGAGGTCCAGAGGGATGTTACAAACAGTTTTTGATCTCGTCGTTGGGTCTCAAGCTCAGGTATGGCCAATTTATGTAGCATTCGGTCAATCCATCTCTTCTGCACTCTCCGTGAAGCCTTCTTCCTCACTTTCAGGCCCTTCGAACATATCAGGTCCGCTACATTCCTTGATCTCTAAACCTCGTGTTGAGATACCCGCTAACAGCTGCTCCTGCACCCCTTGAGTTTGTTGAACTAGGGAGTATCAATGTAGCCCGCGAAGACGTTCACTTTCCAGACCTCCGAAACACATTGGCAGAATGCGGTATCAGATTCACGAAACCCCCTTTACATTTCAGAGATTTGATTGAAGGATGCACACACCAAACCTTTCAATTCCTGGATCCCGTACATGTACACGAAGATTTGTTGGTACGTATTTCTACAATTGAAAGACACTGTCGGTATGAATTTACTTCTTAGAGAGATATTTCGAGAGTGAAGAAATCAGTTGACGCAGTAGATAAGCACGCAGGGATCATTCTTGATTTCCTTCTCAGGGGACAAGATGTCCAGCTCTTGATCGGGTTGCCCCTACTCAAAAATGTTCAGGGACATTATGTCACTCTCGAACGCCTCGAGCGCGGAGATTCAAGTCTAGCCGCAAAGCAAACTGTATATTCAATGTTTGATGCTCACACGGTATATCTCTTTGAGGGGTACGATACCGATGCAATATCCCTACAGGAAGTCAAATCTACACATGGATCATTAATTCGGGGCAAGGCGCCAGGTATCCTCAATGTTGCTGAAATAACAGCAGATAAAGTGGCTGGATATCTTTCTAATGACCCAACTTTCACCACGCCCATCCCAACACCTACAGGTTCCTCCACAATTCCGGTCCCAACTGCAAAGTGGTTATCAAGATTCTACACGTGGCTTGTGAGCTGGTCATTTGCTGAACAGTTTTTCCGTCTCCAACAGGTCCAGACCCTGCTCTTGATACCTACCCAACTTGGCCTCAAGAGAGTCAAAGATGGGGTATTCGATACAACAAGGGTGACCCCTGCTCTCGGAAAGTGCCTTCGGGTACTCGGTGTCAGCCTACTAGATTACTCTGTTGGCCCGAGTGTCAGGAAGCTCCTGATGAGTGTCGGAGGCCTACTTAAGAGCATCGAGGACATTCAAGCACTCCTTGATTCAGTGCGGGTTGTACCTACTGTTACAGATCCTTCGCCAACAAGCCTGGGGCTAACGTATCCTGAATGGATGGTTTTGATTGATCACATTGTCCGCTATGCCGATATTGAGGATCCGGATCCTCAGGTTATCAAAAAATTGCGATCTTTACCAATATATCCCATACTACGTCCTGCGTCTTCTGGTTCTGTACATCTAATGACCACTCCTGGCGCGATACCAGAGAATCATTCTGTCTATGCCGTTATCAGTATCGACATCCTACCGATGATTGATGCATGCATTTACCTCGACTTTCGCACATTCCCGTCAAAATCTTACGAAATTCTGCGCCTCATTGACTCTCGGCCCCCAATACCGCTCACTCCTGCAGAAACCTTTAAACTGGGTGTACTCAATTTTGAAAGTCAAACCCCAAAGTTACGGAGTTCCATCATCAAATTTGCAACCAGGAATCGAAAAGCCTTACCAAGAGAAAGCCTTGACAAGCTCTTGGATACGCCCTCTATCATGTGTAAGGATGGCATAAATCGGAGACCTCAGGATGTTCTCAGTCATCAGTCTGGATCTGACCTGAGCGACATCATCACTATGTGCATGAGTCTAGATGTCAGCACGACCATCTTCGATGAATATTGGCCAAGATTGGACTATGACGACAATGAGGAAATCATGTCTGAGTTTCAAAACTTCTCTGTTTCACCATTTCGAGACCATCTTGATCAGGCGCTTTTATTGAAGATCGTATCTTGCATTTCGAACCATGCGGATTGTTCGCAATCGATTGATATATCGAAAAAGCTTTTCAAAATCCTTGGATCTAATGCAAGTTATGGTGATTTCATCAAAAAGATCCCGAGTGGTACTCGATGGATTGCAACAAATTCTGGCCTCAGAGCCCAACATGAATGTCGGGATCGCACCCTCCACTCAAGCCTGCTTGATGAGGTCTATGCGATTGTGCTCGATGACATGATTGTGCCCGACACATTGAAAGGTCTTCTTGGTTGGTCTGAGGAGATCTCACCCGATGTTATCGTTTCCCAGCTTGATGCCACTTTGAAGAAGGGAGGTGATTTCAAAAGAGTCAGAGCCATTATACAGAGGATTGCGGTCATGCAGATATCTGTAGCGGAGTTGACCCAGCGAATCGGCGATCGCGCATGGGTGCCTACAAAATCAGGTCGATTGGTGACACTGGAAAATGCGGTCCTCGACGACGCTATTGAAGATGCAGGATTCTTGGAAGTATCCTTTAATGAGAAAGCAGATCCCGAAGCTATCGATTTACTGAGGCGTATGGGCGTCTCAGAAAGGTGAGTTGCTATCAGAGCGAGTTTCTGATATATCTTCAAACATAAGCTAGACCTACGACACCAATGATTGTGGCCCGGATACAAACAAGCGCTCGAGAAACTCTGACTGACGATCAAGTCACCGGTGTGATCAGGCTACTAGAAAGGCTGCCAGCCAACCTGAGCGCGGAAGCAAAAGCTTGTGTTCTCGTGCCAAACGTTGAGGGGCGTATGATGAAAGTTGTTCAGTTATATCTCAATGATACCGGCGTTTCCATAGATCTTCGAGATCTTAGGCGTGGAGGAAAACATATTGCACACAGCTTGGTCTCTGAACGGATTGCCCAGAATCTTGGTATCGAGCCCCTCGCAAACCTTTATTCTCATTTCATTCCCGGATATATGGGGGAGAGTTTTATCTCGTCGATTCGTAATACTATCAATGATTACACTGAAGTTCAGGTGTTGACAGAGATGCTGGCGAATGCTGTGGATGCAGGCGCGAAGCGCTTCGTAGTAGTCATTGACAATATGCCTCAGTCAACAAGCCATCTTATCTCGTCTAAACTTGGGAAATTTCAGGAGTGCCCAGCGATTTTAATTTATAACGACGCACAATTCACAGAAGAGGATTTCAGAGGTCTTTGTGAGACGGGAGAAGGGAGCAAGAAAAACAATGTCCATTCAATTGGACAATTTGGACGCGGTGCACTCACAATGTTCCATTTAACTGAGGTACGTGGTCTTTTCCGAGTTCAATGCAAAGCATGGGCGGTCTAAACAATCTTTAGTTTCCGACATTAGTGTCCTCAGATACTGTGATGTTTATTGACCCCGTTAGACAACATCTTTCCAATCTTCCCCGGAATGCAAATAACCAACGAATTCATATGAAAAAGCTCAAGTACGTTTCGTTGTTCTCCAGGTCTCTGACTACCTTCTCAAACAACCAAGGGAACTTTATCCTGGCCATCTAAGTTTCTTGGAGACGCTGTCTAGTTTACTTCAATTCAACGAGAGTGACATCAAGTCATTCGGGGTGCGTGATACTGGTTTGTGTCTTGACTAAGGCTCAAGTTTTCTATCGTGATAGACCGTCTTCAGACTTCCGCTTCGAATGTTGGAACATATTGATCATGCCGCCCCGATCTCAAAGACAATTTGGTCAGTGGAAGCTGTTCAAGAAGAAATCATGGACGCGTTCAAAAGAATAGCTCGGGATTGTCTCCTGTTCACAGGTCTTGAACATATAGAAGCCTATGTCCGGTCACATGAGGGTGTTTTGTATCCAATGTGGAGCTTTGGAGCTCAGTGCGAGGGAGTTGAATCAGTCGAAGACTTCAAACAGAGTTTGGTTCGGATCAGATCCAACGGATCTGAGGAGCATTTGTGGCAGACGGTGTCATACATGGTTCCAGACGAAGCATTACCTGAGTTTGTCTTGTCTCTCACCAAAGCATACGGGCGCCGAATGAAGCAACCCAAGGTATCTCTTGGCGCATTTATCCGGCCTCCTGGAGCAGACTATCAGGATTATCACGAGAAGAGCGTTTTATTCTCAACTTTGCCTCTCCCAGAAGTGACTGGACTTCCAGTTCATTGCTCTGGAACATTCTTCATGACCAGTGATCGAAGACACATACGCCTAGACCTGGAAAATGACACTGGCAACCAAGCCAAATTTAACAGATGGCTGCTGCGGGAGATTCTTCCACCCACATATCTACGTCTGCTCGAGTTGCTGTTGGAGGCCGGCGTGCCCAATCACCATTTTTGGCCAATCAACGAAACATTACCTGCCGATCGAATCCTGATAGACTCCCTCTATCAAGATTTCCTGAAGAAAACAAGCAGGCACCTCTTTCAGAGTGCATTTAAGCCAGGACATGGCCTGACGCCGGGAGAAGTCATTATTTTGAGTGCAAACTCGTCCATCCGTCCAGTGATTGAATTTCTATCCCCGCCGAACGTTGCCATTTATTCCGAACCTCTCCTCAGTTTGGTCCAAGACGATGCCCAGCTTCCCATACTCTCTCCGCCCTACATGAGGGAGCTAATCTTGCATGATCCAGAACACTTCTTACAAGCATTCACGCCAGCTAATGAAAGCGAGGAACTGACTTTTGATGATCTCACGAGCCTGCTTCACTTTTTCCTCGAACATGATCCTGACCAACTAATTGGTTTACCTCTGCTCCCTTTAGAGGACGACAGCTTTGGTCTCATCGAGTCTACCAGGTTGAGTTCCAACCCGCATATGTTTTACATCTTGAGAAATCGTTCTATACCCAACAGTATTCTTGGAAAGTCCGGCCACCTAATCAACCTTGACTTCAATGCCAGCGGTCTCCTTGACAAAGGATTTAACATCGAGGAGCTACGTTCACCTGCCCTCGCCTCCATTATCGCAGACAAGCTTCCAAAATGTTCCTCTTTTGATATAACTCCAGGTTCCAAGGAGCAAGAATTCATTAACATTTTCTGGGCCAATTTTCACCATCTAAAACTTGATATTGATGACATTGATGATTTGCCACTCGTTCCAACCCTTTTAAAGGACCGTCATATCTCCCTCAGAATGTGCAAGGAAGGTAGTGTTCCCGTGGTCCCCACCCGAGTCGATGAGTCTGCGTGCCGATGCCTCGCCAATCTCGGTGTCTTTCTAGTGCAGTTATCGTCACTTGGGACTCGTCATCATCTCATTCGCGTTCTCAATAATCGCAAAGTTTTCAAAGAATTCGAGATGAAGGATCTCCTAGGTGGACTGCATAACATTGAGCCCTCGATACTGAATGATGCCTTTCTCCAATTAGTTGAGGATGAACGAGTGTTTTTCTCTGATTGGGCAAGAAGGCAGCTGTTCTTCAATGTCCCTTCCGAGCTGAGAGATACCGCTCGTGCCTTACCGGTATGGAAAGCACAGGATAGTGATGGGATCCTTCATGAGCATGTTCCTGCATCGGAACTCATTTTACTCCCTGAGACGCTGGATATCAACATTGTCCTTCCATACATGGAGGACCAAAAAGTTGCAGTTATCCCACAAGGTCAAACAGATGCTCTCCGTTTTAATCTGAAACAGAAGCTTCTTGTCCCCGAAATTTCCTTCCGCCAGCTCCTGAGAACCGTCTCTTCTGGCCTCCCTACCTACATGCCCGATCCCGCGGAACGGCTTTCGTATAAGGCGTTTGTGGAAGCAGTCCTGGAGCGAACCGAGCCACATGATGACCTTGAGGAGCTGCGTTTACCAAATGCATCTGATTTTACTTTGTGTCCTATCAAAGAGTTCTACTCAAGAGAAGAGCCACTTTTCCGATCTTCATTCCCCAGATCATGCCCTAAATTCCTGTCACCCGAATTTCAAGATGTTGAAGCCCATTCGATGCATCTCAAAAGAATGGAGGATATCACAATGGAAATCTTTGCTGAGTGTGTTGAATACATCTCCACTGATAATAATGAAGAAGGAGCAAGAATTGCTTTCGACGTGATGAATGATCGCCTGCCCATTATTCTGGGTAATTCGGGTTCTGGAGTTGAAAGGTGGGAGATGGTTGAGAATTTTGATTTCGTGCCCAGGAGGAGTGGTCCTCTGGAGAGATGTGGGTCTGGGAACAGGCTGCTGGATGTGTCGCAGTTTATCAAACGAGATTTTGATACTTTGGTCAAACCACGAGATATTGTCAGGGCAGAGTATGCAGCCATCGCATGGTCTCAGCGCACGCTCCCGGAGAGGAATCTCAATGAAGGCCTTGTACGAGCTTACATGACACTTGGGCGTCCTACCGTCACTGAAGTAGTAAGTGCCCTAACTGTATCCCTAGAATCTGAGAATTGGACGTAATCTATATAGATCGCCCATCTTCGAGTTTTGGTCGATGAAGTTGCTCATGCCTGTCCAAACCACCCAGCAGTGCTATCTGACCTTATCGAAACGTATGAATACTTGAACGATAATTTGAGATTTGAGGGTTCGGCAGTCACTCAGCTCGCGGGAAAACGTTTTTTCTTGAATGTCGATGATCCGCAGGATGATGGTGTAGAATGGGTGTGGAATAGTGCTGACAGAATCTCATTTGACACACGAGATTTCGGAGGTTTCAGAGCCGTTCGACCGTTCCTTCGAAGGTTTAGGCATCTTTTGCTTGCTGCAGGAGCACAGGAGGTCAATTATCCGGTTCCATCGAGATCATTTGGGACTTCCTCAGGTTCTGATTCATTGTCTCGTGTTCGAGAGAAGTTTTCTCAGATGAGACAGAAAAGACATTTGGTCGACGTTCGGTTCGTCGCCGACGATGATGAACCAGATAGTCCGCTTCTGGGCCACAAATCTTTCCTTGCTACACAAAGCAATCATCTCATGAAGGTTTTCTGTAATGATTCTAGGGAAACTAGTGTGGCATCCGATCAGGATGAGTTCCCTTGCCCTAATCATTCGAGAGCATGTATCGCTTTAGTCCTTGGTAATTTAGTCATGCCTTTGGAAATTAAGCGCTTACTTTGGCTCTGTCAGACTATATTTATGCAGGAAGCTTGTCGAGGTTGGGCCCTTCATCGCTGGAAGTACTTTTGGACGCGTTGGCGTTGGGAAAATACTGGGAGATGGAAGAGTTGATCAAGGACATTCAAGACTGCATAATTCAGGACTGGCTGTATCCAGGTGCTCTAAGACAAAGTAAGTAATCGAAAATGATGTGGCAGCCTCTACTGAGTCTGTCCTTCAGTTGAAGATGTTGCAGCACGAGGAGAATTTGTAAGGCTGGCAGATGCGTGTGCAATCTATCGCAACAAGAACGTCGGGTATATTGAAGGTATTCAGGGAGGAGGAGATGCTGGTGTACATTAGTTTTGGTTGATTGTATATAGCAAGCTTGTATCTAGTTGTATTCCTGATTTAGCGAAGTCAGGCAGGCTCTACACAGACGCCCATGAGCTCTTCCTACCACATCCTTCCCTCAAGGCCTATACACCCTCACATTTCCACAACATGCTCCCATTGTAACGTTTCTCTGGAGTTTCCAGTTCCCAGCCCGCAGCCACGACCAGGACTGCTTTTGCAGATCCGATGTTTTTCATGTCAAAACACATTATCACATGCTTTCTATCCCACTCAGATACCTTCATCACATTCAACAACTGGTACTACTCCGTCAAAGCCAGATTCGAATTCTGATGGCGTGAAGCCTACCAAAAAGGGCAGGAAAATTGGAAGTCAAGACCGGCCGCTTGAAACCGCATATTACGATATACTCAATGTTCCAATAACAGCGACCACTGAAGATATCAAAAAAGCATATCGTACGTTCGTGTCCCTCTCACCGCCATGGTCTTGAAGTCCCTGACATGATTCAGGCCGTTTGGCGATAAAACACCACCCAGACAAGAATCCAGATGACCCAGAAGCAGAGGATCGCTTTAAGCAGATTGCAATTGCATACCAGACGCTGTCGGACCCAGCTCTCAGGAAAAAGTACAATGAATTTGGACCGAAAGAGAGCGCACCAGAAGGAGGTTATGTCGATCCAGAAGATCTATTTGGAGCGATATTTGGGGGCGAGAGATTTACCCCAATCATCGGTGACATCAGTTTAGCAAGGGAGATGAAGACTGCCCTACAAGAGGCAGAGGATGCAGAAGAACAAGTGAGACCCAAAGATGCGAAAGGGAGAGAGATCATGTCTCCCGAGGAAAAGGCCCAAAAGGAAGAGAAGGAGCGACAAAAGGCTGCAGAGGTATGCTTTTTTCATCTTATTATCGTTTTAGCGCTGATTGTGAGTTCAGAAAGCTGCTACTAGAGCCAAACGGGTGGAACAACTTGTTGAGAACCTGACACGAAAGTTAGGTATATTTACAGAATCTGCTACCGGCCCAGGAGATGAAGATGTTTCGAGGAGCTGGCGTACTATCTGTGAGATTGAAGCAGAGTACGACTCATGACCACATTCCTATCTGTGTCTGATCCGAATCCAAAATACAGGGACCTCAAGCGTGAATCATACGGTTATGAACTACTTCAAGCAATCGGATTTGTTTACGTTTCCAAAGCAAAACACCATTTAGCAGCAAATCAAACTATCTTTGGTGTTGGTGGCTGGCTGCATAACGTGCAAGGAAAATATCACGTCTTTAGCGAGACGTAAGTCATCTCAAGTTCCATATCTTGAAATTGTATCTGAACCCTTATCAGTGTGTCGACGCTTCGGGCAGCAATAGAACTCAAGAACGTGTTCGACCAGATTCAGACTGCAGAAAAGGCCGGTAACCTGACTTCTGAAGAGAAACAAAAATTGGAGGAGCAAGCTGCGGAAAAGGGCATTCAAGCGTTGTTCAAGGTGTGCTACAGTCGCCCTTGTTCGCCTTCATCTACGACGTTCACCATATAATGACAGGGAACTAAATTAGAAATAGAGTCGGTATTGCGCGAAGTTTGTGACAATGTTTTGACAGATGCAACGATCGGACGCGATAGAGCTCAGTTACGGGCCGTGGCTTTACAAATGCTCGGAGAGGCATACATGAACGTGAAGAAAGATACAGCAAGTTCCAATCCTATTATCAGTGGTAGCGCACCAGAGGAGTGCCAATATGTGAGGATTGATACGAAGAGTAGTCGAGCAAGAGAGGGAAGGTCATGAATAGTGCCGTGATGTGATTCATGTCAAGGCTATCTTTCTACCAGAACTCGAGGGATCAGGCCGCTTCCCACCCTATCATCTTCACCTCACCTCATTATCGTTCGCGCAAGTTGTTTGAACATCAATCAAACCTAATTCTTTGGTCTCTTTCTTTGTACGGACCGTCAACAATATACACAAGTCCTTTGATGAAGAACTTGTGTCTGCTGCGAGAAACATCCGATGTATCATCGAAAAGGCTGCTGAAAATCTTGTCACCGAAGCCTGGCCAGATTTCACGTGGCTGTATCACAATTGAGAGTTACTTGTTATCGTTATCTTGGGTACATTTTCGCGTTTGTCAAGGCTGATTTACAGACAGGCTATCCAGTGATTCATGAAATTCCATGATCGAAATTGAAACATAACGACAAGTTGACTTAGTTAGACTCGTATAGGATTACATACGTTTATCCAAGGTATCTTCTGGTTAGCTCGCTGCTGCGGGCCGCTGAACTGCGGTAAGTAGCCCACACGTCTTTCGCCGCCGGACCGTCTGATAATCAAGAGTCATCTCTTTCATGCTTCTGTTTTAGCCAGGCGTATAAAATGGTTGGGTCTAAGTCCAAACCAAGTCACTAACTAGCTGGTTCCCGAGCACAATTGTCTTTGAATGAAAAAACATACGGTGTCTATAGCAGCTCTTGCTACTTTACAAGTTGTCCTTGGACATGGGATGGTTACAAGCCCTCCTGCCCGTGTCGTGAGTCTCATATCTTGATTGACTATCACGAACGTGGTTTATTGCTAAAGCTACTAGATTGGTGACGGAACTTTGGCCAAGTGTGGTGCTGCCGTCTACAGGGAGTTGGGTTCAGACCCCTACGGGCCTGTAAGTGCAATGCTTTTGGAAAAGTATTTCACTCGTTGAAGTAATCTGAATTAGATTGAGAATTCTGCGGCCAAGATTGACAATAATTATGATGCAGAGGCCTGTCATTTGTTCTTCTGCAGAGGATACCAGGTACTTGCTTCTAAAATCATATGGATTTTTATTGATATCTGATCAATGCAGCTCGAAGACAATGCCAACAATGTACAGTCTTACTCGGCTGGCCAAGTGGTGGATTTCCACGTTGATATTGAAGCAAGGCATACTGGCAAAGCCGTGAGTTACATGGATGTGGACTTGAAAAATCTGACGAATAACGATGATGTGTCACTCTGTAGAACGTCTCCGTCGTCGATTTGATAAATCAAACTGTCATTGGTCAACCTCTCTTCAACTGGCCTGTATACACCAACGACTCACTGGGTCCCCCAGATTGGCCAAAAAACGAAAGTGAGAACTATGCTCCATATCAAGAGTCAGATTGATCCTGATCCACCGCTTAATTCAGCTGACTTTCAGGTTCAAATTCCATCTGGTTTAGACAGTAAGTGTGATACCGCCGGCAAATGTGCCATTCAGTGGTGGTGGTATGCTTTCAATGTACAGACCTATGAAAGTTGTGTGGACTTCGTCATCGATTAGTTGACATTATGAATTGTAATACACACATATATTATGTTTTCGAACCCATGTCATCGGTCTGACGGGTAATTTGAGTTGTTAATGAGCATTAAGATGTCTCTAAGCTAATGGTTGGGTTGATATCTGAATGAAGTATGCACGAAGTATGCGCATGCATGATACATGTACCAATAGAGGTTTGTCGATGATGTAAGGGAGGCTGTCAAGGAGGAGGCTCAAGAGGCTGCCGATGTTGAGCAAGTTTGAATACCCTAGTCACACTATTAATTTGAAAGGGTCAATTATCATACTATTTATGTCCATTATCAGTGTTGAGTATAGGGGAAGTTAGCCTATTCAAATGGAAGTAATCTGGTTGCTTTTTTCACGAGTGATAATTTATAAGCTTCTTTTTTTTAAAGCCTTATCTTTCATTTTGTTAATAGTTTCTTGACATATACCAACTGGCAATTTTCACATGAGCTGTTCGCTGAATAAAGTGTAACTCAGCGAGACCTTTAGAATGGCATTATTTTCTCACATGTTTAAAAATATCAAACAAATAAGTGGAGCCTGAGTCTTGAATGTTATCGACTGTACTACCATGAACTTTTCCCACACCTCTCCAACGGTTTCATGTGTCATTAGTCAACAAAGTAGTGAAGGACTGAATAGTAGTATCCCTGCTCGTGACAAAGTTCACCTTTGATGAAGTGGTCTAATAATTTGTGTCTCGCTCATTCATGTATTGCTTGGCAGTCTCACTTGTAATTACCTAACTCATAATTCCCCGCTCTCGTTTATACGGACGACCTCGTAGATAGTTCCCTCAGTCGTCTACCATTTGGGTAACGTCTGGGCTACTTTAACCTTTCATCAGATTGACACCAAATTGCTCGCTGTGGTTTGTCAGCACCTAGGGATAGGGGCGCGAAAAAATCAAGGGGATCGTCGATTGGTTGAGAAAGTATGTCTTGGAAAATAAGCTACAGGATCTTAAAACTCACTCCTCAAAATAAATTATTAATCATATGTCAGTCCCAACTCCCAACAATAATGGTCGAGCTACTGACAAAGGCATTACTACACCCGAGGCTAGTGCCGTAGAATAATTCTTGATCCAGTGACCTTTTGGGAAGAGAGGCTTATTGTGTGCATATTCCAAAACTGACAAAACGAGCTAGAAGCTTTTTCCTGATCGGTCTATACCGTAAGTGGCTCTCTCAAGACGCGAATATGATGTCATAGCCACAAGACGATGCGTAAACGACAGTATTTTGGGTTTTAGATGCGCGACGGGTTCCCATCGAATGCCCGTAGACCCTTGTCTCATCGCGCTCAAGGATAAATAAGCAAGTCGGTGTCTGTCAATCTGCTGTAGACTCTTGCCCAGGCTTGTTACTAACTGCTACATGTCGACTGCTACATTGTCTCGGTTCTCTGAGCCTGGCGGTAGGTCATTCCAGGGATTAGTTGTTGTTCATGACCAACTAACCTGGGTTTACTGGACTACGAAAGTCTGGTTCTCCCTTCTCTTCGTACTTTTCCTGAACTCGCTCAAGAAATGCGCGTTCACTCTTTGCATGCTATGGCCAGCCATTTTGTTGGTCTACGAGTGTCCGAATTCGCAATTGTGTCTGACTCAAATAGACCAACTTGCATCCAATTCGATTGGTACCAAATTTATCCTGTGATATGCACTATGCTCACTCGTTCGACTTGTGTTCAAGGATATATCTCTGGACCACAGTCTAGAAGGACCCCAAAATCATTATCCCACTATCCTCTTTAAGTCGGAGAGCAAGGTAACTGATATTGATCTCCTTGCTCTGGTCTCTCTTAAATAGATTCCTAGAAGGTATCCTTGTCAAGCGATGCCAATACCATCTGCCCAAAGCCGTTTCCGCGGTATGTCACTGTCATTCGTTATCTTATGGATATCCTGCATTTACCCCAGATCCAGTGGGCTTCGTGCTCATAAGAACATGAATACAAAAAGAGAAGCGTATAGTATATTCTACTTTGGTTAGCGCTTCTAACATGATACTGATTCAGTATACGAATGTTTCCCAGGCTGTCAAAAGTGCTTCTCTGTCTCTTCAAATGCTAGGCGGCACTTGCAGACGCACGACATCAGATTTTCACCCTCGTTGACTACTCTTCTTTATTATGTCGTCGAATTCAGTGAAACCTTAGTCGCTGCAACGGGTTTTTCGAACTTCGGGAATTTAAAAAAACCTATGGATCTACGCTGGATGTCATCCGGTGCTGGCAGCCGAAAATATCATAGATCGCTGCTTCGCATGGATTCTCTTCCTTTTCCACATTTAGCTATGTCCAACCTTGTGCCTCTGAGTTTCATATGACTCCGTACATTTCTGGACCTTATGGACACAAAATTAGAACAAACATTCTATTAACAATTGGACAGGTTCTGCTCCCCATTGAGGTCTGCAAAACTAACTTTTCCCCCATTCTAGCAAATTGATCAGGGCATGCACTTCCAGTCAGTCATGAGTACATAGCGAGCAGAAGAAACCACCTCGCCTGGTTCGTGTATCGACTAGCGAAGTGGTTCACGTCTCCGCCCACTCCAAACGTCAAGAAAAATTCGTGGAGCATACAGAAGCTACAACATACTGGGTGATTTAGGGCCCTCCCAAATTCGATTGCCGTCTTTTTAATGTAGTCAACCTGAATGGATATAGACAGGACTGTCATGTTTCTTGTGGATAGTTTATCTATATGCCATTGTATCTTCTCCAATGTGTTACTCCTTTCCCGATCACGAATATATGGGCGAGTTTAAGTCTAAATTCCCCGAAATCAATCATCATAGCGACAACATTATTATTATAAATCAGATGATATGTCACCGATAACATATTTATCGCAACCTTTGTCAGTTGATGGACGTAACAATCTATGGCCACGGATCCCGGAAGCAGGTAAATCAAGATTAGAAATTTCCTAAATAGTCCTATGGTGCTATACGAGTAGCTTTAGGCTTTCCCGATGCGGTGGACACAATTTCAGTCTGATAGTGTTCATGCACTGCTTTGTGTCATCTTAAGATGGCGAGAAATTCATTTAATAGAGCTATAAGCAGTGAGTGGTTTAAACATCTGGATAAGAGGACATTTGTCATGTCCATCTCGCCTAGGCTTTATATTAAGTACATCCTTCTCCGGGGAGATCCTCGCAGTTGAGGCATGTAAGGAAATGTAGCTGAGCCACTTCAGGAAAGACTGAGCCATTTTAGGAAATATTTTCGGTCAAATTCGATTAGGATGTGCCGAAGGGTGATCTAGTGTCATTGAAATTTCGCACTAACCCTGCTTCCATCCATGGGAAACATAGAGAATGGGCGTCAAATTAGGTAGCTCACTTTATAAAAGTCAAAAATGGCGAAAGCCCCTAGTTGCCGCTCAATTGTTTTTGCTACTCGGGACCCATGCAAACGTATCATATGTTATCACTCAGATGAGACAAGTACATTCTAACATTATTCTAACATTTCCTCTTTTATCCCTCAACCATGCAGAGCCATCCCGGCGGTCTAAGCTTGGCACACATACCATCAATTTTTGAAACCATTATGAACCATTATGCGTGAGACATATTGAATCAGTGTGGCACATGTCTTGGTAGTAATGATGATTCATTCTCAGGGATGCCACGATCCCCGGTACCTTGAGACATTCTCATCTAGACAGTAGTTCGCTTCTTCATCACACATCAATGGACAGCTGGATGGCAGTTGCCTGATTGTAGTTTGCCCACCTTGAAATCGAGCGGCTAGCTAGATAGCTTGTGTGAGTTGGAAAAACAGCTGGAACACAGCAATAACTTTTTGGGAGAGGACAACATGCCAAGCGGCTGGTCCGTAACTAATCTTGCAGACTCCATCAAATGTACCTCATGGGCCAACGGAGCTAACGCAATAAGGCACTGTTGTAATCTTGATTCCTGACTCACAGTCGTGCATCTATTTCTGTGTACTTCCAGGTCCGCAGATAAAAGCCACCTGTCAAATATTCAATAAGCTTAGTGCCTCCCATCTTCAACGAGTGTCACCGAGAATTTTATCATCACAACATCTTCCTCAAACATTATGAAGTCTTTCTCTTCTATCCTTACCATACTCCTCGTTGCTTTCACCCTTGGTGTTAATGCAATTCCCGCTCCATCCGATGGAGACATTGCTGCCAGGGGCCCCCCTAACCAAGGCTGGAGGCGTGAACCGAGCAACTGAGCTCAGAACTTTTCTTTTGAGAGAAGTCAGGACGGCTATAATCATCTTAGAAGCAAATTTCATGGTAGTGGGAATGAGGTTGTTGAAGTGATAGTGACGTTACATGTTTGTTGGTTGGTAAGAAAGCATAATTTTGCCTTGTTCAGATTACTCATCCCCTTGACAATTAGGTTCGAGCTTGCTTCTTTGCGTGATATAGCTGCATTTGTATTGGACTCACTACTGTTAACAAGTGTACTCAAATATTTTGTCTCATTGTACCTGAAAAGCATATGCTCATATGACTTGAGCCCAATTCAACTGTAAGGTTTGAAGCAAAAATATTTTTTATCCTTCCATCAATTGTTTCCCTAGATGACTAGCTTCTTCATCTGACATCCCACATCGTGTTCTGAGTTGCTCAATACCTTGTCCAGCGACTTGTTTTATTTCTTTGATTTCCCTCGGTGATCTACACCATCCTCCCGGCTCGTAAGATACCTCGACTATCTCCTGAAACCACTCAACACAGCGCGGTCGCCAAGGTTGCTTTAGGAAAAAATGCTGAATTATCATTAACATCTTCTCTCTTGACATCTTATACTCGTCATCGAACTTGTGTGTACCGTCTCGGCTCCGCTTCCCACGAGTTCCAGTTAGGCATGCGTGACCAATAGGGCTAATACCCTGAGCATGAAATGAACCTTGGTTTTGAGTCCACCAGGTGTCCATATTTTCTTCGCCTTCAAGTCCAGTTATAGCGATGACGGCAGGCACTTGGCGACGACAAATAATTTCATGGAAGAGGGTCCAGTTCTTGGCTGACGCATCTTTGATTCTCGGAGCTCGCATGACGAAAATAAGGAGGCTTATGCCATCATGCAGGTTCATAATGAGACGGTACAATCGAACGACAGCCTCGACATTTGGAACGCGACCTCCATCGCCTTCGTTGAGTCCTGCTGTATCCCAAAAACGGAACGATACCCCTGTTGCATCGGTATAGTCATAGGGAGTGGCGTGTAAGGTGCATCCGTTGGCGGAACTAGAAATGGCAGCAATATCGCTTCCACACAACAAGTTGATTAGGGAACTTTTCCCTGCGCCAGATTCGCCGAAAATCACCACGTTGAAAGGCATTGTCCTGGTTCAATCATGACTCACAAGATACTCAACAAGAGGAGAAACTCACTGATTGACAAACGTACCCACTGTGTAGGAATGCTATGCAAGTCGAAGCTCTTATACGTTGGCATCCAACAATGCGCTAGGTAATGAGCATGACTGGATCTTGAGAAGAATAGTTAATTCTACAGATGCCCAATTCCGCAGAGAACGACATCTCCGTGACATCTTGCGTTGGCGGTAAAGCTCGAAGTAGGTTATCCTAGGCTATAACTTTGTGAGCATCCAATCACATTCTCTCGGAAAATTTGCGCAGTAAAGAATCATCAGAATCTAAGAACGTGAGGACGTAAACAAAACAAAACAGACTGTTACCGCTCAAGTTAGTCTATCGACAATGGACACATTTACTTAGATCAATGTACAATAAAAATTCACTTGAGAAACTAATTTATAGGGAGCCTGTGTACTATTTAATATCATAACTTCAGGAGCCTAAAAGATACAGACCAAGATCCTCCAATTTCCGAGCTGATCTATCTTCTCAAATTAGTGGTTGAAGAAAGACGATTTCATATTAGACAAGACTAGTATTATTACTTTGTACTACAGGTAGGGTTGAATGATCTTGGATGAATTAAGGGCGAATCCGATGTTCGGTGTTTGGTTGCTGACCAAGTAATTATGTAAGGTCCTGGCTTTTTAGGTGTCGCTATAACTCACCATCCTAATGGCAACCCTTGACAACAAGTGGGAACTTATCTCTCGGAGACTTCAGGAAATCTTGGGCGCGGATATCATCAAAGCCATTCTGACAGAAGGTCGGACGCCGAAGGCTTACTGGGGTGTGCGAGTTAATTCTCATGTTGGTGTTAGTTCCTGATTAGTCCTCAACGCCCAGGAACCGCACCTACCGGAAGACGTACGTTTATTTCATGTAGTTTCTTTCTAAAAAAGTATCAGTCTCAAACTTAAACACTGCAGCACACATTGGATATTTTGTGCCCTTGACGAAAATCGCTGATTTTCTCAGAGCGGGGGTAGAGGTAGGCGTATGATCGATTGTCAGGATCAATCCTTTATCTATTCTACTCAGGTAAAAGTATTACTTGCAGGTACCATGATCTTTTTGCGGTTTTCTCCAACTCTCACACTATCAACAATAGATGTACACGCTTTCCTAGACAACATGAAAGCTCCACTTGAGCTTGTTGCTTATCGCACACAATATTACAAGTTCATCCTCACTGCGGTTTTCACTTCCTTAGGCATCCCAATATCCAGACTACACTTTATCCAAGGCTCTGATTACCAGCTAACAAAAGAGTATAATATGGACAACTACAAACTGTGTGCAACCGTCACAGAACACGATGCAAAGAAAGCTGGAGCGGAGGTTGTGAAACAAGTTGAAAGCCCATTATTGAGTGGTCTGCTGTATCCTGGTCTTCAAGCCTTGGACGAACAATACCTCGATGTCGATTTTCAATTTGGTGGCATAGATCAGGTGCGAGTCCGTCGGTATCAAATTCACGGTTCCTATTCTTATCTTCTCCAGCGAAAAATCTACACGTTCGCTGAGCTCTACTTACCACGACTTGGGTACAAGAAACGTGCCCATCTCATGAATGCCATGGTTCCTGGACTTGCTGGTGGTAAAATGTCTGCCTCCGATCCCAACTCCAAAGTCGACTTTCTGGACGCCCCTGAAGTTGTTCGGAGAAAGATCAAGGCAGCATTTTGTGAAGAAGGAAATGCCGAGGAAAACGGCATTTTATCTTTTGTAGAGGCCGTTCTTATTCCGATCAGTCAACTTCGTCTTGACAGATTGAAGGGAGACTCCATTCTCGAGGCCGGTCTGGGCGATCAGAGACCATTCATATCAGATGATGCTCCAGAGGGCACAGTGTTCACAGTGGAGCGTGATGCGAAATTTGGCGGTAATTCGCATTATAAGTCATTCGAACAGATGAAAGGCGAATTCGTGGAGAAGAAGCTTCATCCGAAAGATCTGAAAAATGCTGTTGCAAACGGGATTAATCGGCTACTTGAACCTATCCGGAAGGCGTTTGAGGATGATGAAGAGTGGCAGAAGACTACGATGCTTGCCTATCCAGACCCGAGCCTAAAACCGGAGAAAAAAAAGAAGGTACGTGGTGCCATATCTGTATGAAATACCTAGAGCAATTTGCCCATAGGAAAAGGTTTACCATCCACCGCCTCCCGGCAAAGGCAAGAATAAAAGAGCAAATGGGGTCGACCCTGTGGTCTCATCCATGCCTTCATCCGAAGTCCAACAAGTAGTCGATGAGGCTACCGAGCAGGCACCAGAATCGCTACCTGTACTGATGCCATGAGCCCCTGTCTTGTAGAGGAATCTATCTCAGTTTGAATACGCTTTATCAGCGCTTGAATCTCTGACAGGGATGATAACACATCGTCCACGAATCTTGGAGTCATGACTGGTCATCATTGTCAATTATACCTATGTATCTTCTGTGATACGCTCCCGAAGATGATACATGAGACACAAGGAGATCAGTCGCACAATAGACATGACTTTTTTTGAGACAATCCTAGTGGATATGCATTTTCTCAGTCTATTTTCCATTCTGGCAGGCTATCTGGCATCCTAGATCCAATTTATCAATTGAGTATATTTTGGTAGTACCCTTGCTAATACCATATTCCCTACCTCTGGTAGACGTCATACTCACGGGGACTAAATAGCTACTGTTTACTGGCCTTAACAATAATGTGAATATTGCAACATCGCACATATTGTTACTCATAAATGGTATCCATTTATCTTTTTGCCAATGGTCTTAGGGTTTTTCAATTCACTCTTTAATTTCCTGGTTATATTCACAAAATGAAATTGCCCCCACCCAGGATTGAACTAGGGACCTTCTCATTGCCACACAAATAGGTACAAGTGAGACGCGCTACCACTACGCCATAAGGGCAGACAGATTGTGGTACATTGCATAGTTTATCAGTGGTGTAGACATTTTCAACAATTTGCATTGTTCCTAGCATGACATATGTACTGTTCATCTTATTGCTACCTTTACCTCTGTATGACAATTCGTTCCTGTATCTTGTGTCTAATTTGATTTCTGCGAGAAGTTCCTCTGGATCAAGTCAATAACCTACGCTACTATTCACTTGGTTACACGCATGTCAACATCAGAGGTATTTTTTGTATTTCGAAGGCTTGAATATCTCAGTTGAGCAACTTGCAATTTGAGAGGATGGGATGTGGCGCAGCAGGACAGCCTGCCAAATGATGTTGATTCCAATGACAGATGACACGAAGCACTGTTCATTGAATGACAGTGTTGACCGAGCATGACGGGAGTTCTCCCTGCCCCCTTAGTAATAATTGCTGAGAGCTAACGCTTGATACTACGACCCAGGGTGCACCGATCAGTCAAAGTCATCTTGTATCAAATAACCAAGCGAGGAGTGCTGTCGTCCACCGCGAGATCCGGTTTTTTGTGTGACTATGTGTGTGGTCCATCACCGAGTAACCGCGGGGTCGATACAGGGAGGAATATGTATATGCACTGCAAGCTATATTGTGCAAGGCAAAACCAAGACGTTTACAAAGAGTAAAGTAAACAATCATGATGATTGTCAAATGGCCCAAGCCAACGCGGAAGTTAAGATCATGCCCATAAATAAACTAAACTTTTTGACTATTGAGGATTGCCCATCATTAGGCTCACTGAAGCTTGGGGATCCATTGTGATTATAATCCTCATAGTAGTCTTGGATCCGCCTAGTAATTCGCTGGAGCCAGGCATCGCTACTGACGACCCAAGCATCAGAAGGGCACTTTTCCTTTATCATCTGTCGTAGAACCACCTTTGATTCTTCATACTCTTCTTCAAACATATCCCTCTTTCCCTTTGTAGTCGTTACACAGGCATGTCCATTAAACTGCATTTTCCTTGAGGCAAACTCTTTCTCATTTTCGATCCACCAATCTTCCATTCGTTCTTCATTCTCCAGACCAGTTATGACGATGACGATAGGGACCTCGCCCTGGCAAATTATCTCTTTGAAGAGGTCGTAATTGACTTTGATGATATCGCGATACCTTGAGCCACGGATGCAATAGATAAGAAGACTCAGTCCGTCATGTAACTTTTGCACGAGATCATGGAGATGACGAAGGGCGGTGTCTGTCGGAATGGAACCCGAATCACCTTCGTTAAGTCCAGCAGTATCCCAGAGGGTGTAAGGGACATCATCCAAGATAATCGGGTATGGGTTACTCTGGAAAGTACAACCCACGGCAAGGTTGCTGACTTCGGCCATTTGACTGTCGGAGAGCATATTGATCAGGCTGCTTTTCCCAGTGCCTGTCTCTCCAAAAATGACGATATTCCGGGGAGAAACCCCCTGTACCTTCCTGAAGAGGGGCTCCCTCGAATCTCGCACCCGTCTCTGGCGGTAACCAGCTGGGTGAGAGGAGTCTAGGAACACACGGAGGTGAGTAACAGAACATAAGCGAGAAAAACCGTTTTCTGACCTCCTTGTTCACGAAATCCAGTAAATTCTGGATCATTTGTGAACAGTTAGATATATTATCACAGAATCAAAGATTCTTGTACCTCCAGATATGTTTGATCGTGGTTGGTCATAATATGCCGGGTTCGAGACAGGACATGGATTTGTTGTCCAATTCTGACGGGCGTCATATGTCTGGGACGAAGGAGCAACCATCCTTGTTCCCAAACGACCCTGCTCGCCCGTTGATGATTCTGCAAGGATGGTAAATTAGCGTTGGAAAACTGACAACCAAAGTGGGATGTCTGCCAACCAATATCTGACTGGGTTAGCGGTGCACGGCCATGTTTTGTTGTTGCTTGGAACAATTTAGCTATGACATTTAATTGGCTTAAGAAACATAAACATACATGTAGGGGTCCTGGACCTTTCATTCTGATACAGGGAGGATAAGTGTTCTCCCGAGTTTGGGACGCGAGAACCCGGGGCATTTTCACAGTCTTGATCTTTTGTAAATCGATTCTCTAGTTGAACCACATTAGTTACTTGACACAGTTACGATTTTTACTCTCATACTCTTGAAGCGATTCATTCTGGAGTGATGGAAGGTAGAACTTCTGGTTTACATATTCGTCGCATTTAGCGGACCTTTTTAAAGAATCGAAATCGAGCCATCTGGCAAGTTCCTTCGTGTGTGATTCACGGAGAGTGACTCATGCTTTCTATATCGAAGTGTTCGATAGAAGATTCAGATCCCAGCAAATACATCCTTGGATGACCTGGGAATGATCGAGTATGCACGAGCTCCCAGTCTGACCATTCAGACTCCACGGAATTCGATCTGAATAGTATTATAGGCTCTAGGAGCTTCTTCAGCGGCTGTGACATCCAAAGTCCAGCACGGCATTCCAGTCAGCCATTGAATAAGAAGAGAAGCAGAAGGACGTACTATGAGGACGCCACCATTTGACTCCCGCTGAACGAGGATGGACCTAGAACTATCTCAGAACTGGCAGGTTGGTCAAATTAGAAGCGACACGATACAACCTGCAGGAAGACATGTTGTGTACACAGCAGTCACTTGACGGGCCTTGTCTGCTAATCAGAAGAGATTGGCTTCTGATCGTTCCAATATAAACATATCAACTGTGAAAGGGACCGAACAATTCAATTTAGTACTTTCCACAGCACAACGAGGAACCTTCACATATCAAAGTAGTTTACTGTTGCGTAAGTCAAAAGTCTGGAACCAGAGGGACACGTTAAACGGCTCCACATTGACACACTGTGCACGAAGGTAATTGGGCGATAAGGTGAAAGTATAACCGATACATGTTATTGCCATTGTATCCGCCTGGCTTCTGACAGCTTGTGCCCTGTGTAGTGGTTCTGAATGGTGACATCCATTGTTCCGGAAAGTGTACTTGAGGGTTAGTTCACATTGAGCCATCTTCAGTGGCATTAAGTTATATATGCTTTCAACCCTAAGTTCGACTATCCCCACTTCAGGTCCTCGTCGTATTGATCAATTTCATCACTCCCGCAAAAACACTGATGACCACTAATAAATCCAACATCATACTATTTGGGGAATCTGGAGCCGGGAAGAGTAGCGTCGTGAATATGTTGTCAACCAACGAGCACACTGCAGACATCTCTAGTGGGGCAAGGGGCTGCACGTTCGAAAGCCGTAGCTTCGACATCGATGTCCTCGGACATCCCACGACGATTTGGGATACGGCCGGACTCGACGAAGGCGACGCCGGACGAATTCCAAAATCTGAGGCAATCGTCCTACTTTATAAACTCCTCCGGAGCCTCTCCGATGGCGTTAGCCTCCTGATGTTCGTGATGCGCGCCCCCAGAATCAAGGGCTCCGTTCCACAGAATTGGAAGCTATTTTATGAGATCATTTGTCAGAAGAAGGTCCCCATCGTCATTGTAATAACCGGACTTGAAAACGAAGAAAATATGGATGAGTGGTGGTGGGAAAATAAGGGTGCTTTCCAAAATTACGACATTCACCCTACAGGATTCGCTTGCATCACAGCATCCCGGGGAAAGAGGAATAGAGACGGAAGAGGCAAGTTTGACGACGAATACGAGAATTCCCGGGAAAAGGCCCAGCGGTTGATACGATCAACTTGCTTGACTTCTCCCTGGTGTGTCCCAGCGGCGGAGTGGTTCAAGAACATTATCAATGTGACGTTCAGGTCAGAAGGTTATATGTGCGGTCTACTTAAGAAGAACGTACGGCATGAGGAAATCCACGAAGTGGCAGGGGAGGCATTGAAACAATTAGTCAGTATTTGTGGCATGCCCGAAAAAGAAGCACAAGATTTAGCTGCAAAGATGAAGGGTATTTGATTACATCAATACATTTTTTTTAATGTTTCTTGCAGTTCGGCCGTATCGTTAATCATGAACATCTAGACTCGCATCGTCCTTGATTAAATTCTGATGCTCTCTGAATCTTTCTAGACTATATCTCATAGCTTCACATTGAGGATTTCCTTCAAGGATCGAGTACGCCATCGGTAATGCCTCCTTTAAACGCTATTAGTGACCAGTCATCAGTCTCTTTGGCAGTATTGTTATTCAGAGTCAAAACACGTACTTTGACGCGATTTTCAGAGGAAGGATGAGTCGCAAAGAAACTTATCTTGTCACCGCTTATTTTGCCCAAGCGCTCATACATTCTACATCATAGATCAGTCACAGCAGAAATAAAGTTATGCAAAGATAATCACTCACCTGGGGGCGGCTCTGGGATCATAACAAGCACGAGACATGAGCTGAAGACCAATAAGATCCGCTGAGAGGTGCCACCAATCGTGAGGAGAGGGAAAACACTTCAGTGGCTGAAAAAGTCACCTTCAACTTCTTGTGTACGGGAGTTGGGGAGTTCAAGGAGGTATTTCGTTATTATGTTTCCAAAGATTATGTCCAGGCCAAAGAGAGATTGCAAAACAATGGCCAGGGTAAATATTATTTTTTCTGAAGATACCTTTTCCGCGGTGTGACGGGCAATTACATGGCCGATTTCTGTGAGCCGCAGATAAGTGAATGGTAGAGTACTTGAATGAACAAACCAATGACCATGTGCCAGCACGGCAGCGAGGCCTTCTTCGTCTCTACATACAGGTAATATCCCGGTGTATATCGTAATGAGACCTTGAAATTCTGATCAGTGTTGTGTAGGGTGTCGAGATCACTTGTACCAACCAGGCGAGGCCGAGGCATTAACAATTCCCATATCGTGCACCACCACTATTTCCCATTCTTTTTCAGGTCCGTGAGTTCCACGCGCAGTCACTGCGTATGCATCTTCTGAAGTCCAGGTACTGCCGAAAACAGGTTCATCCGCCTCCAGGGATCTCGTTTCTCCTCGTATGTGACCGAGGTTGGAGTGTTTCAAGATACGTGCGGTCACCCTTTGAACGTAGATAGATAACGGGTGATCGGGTGGCAGAATTCGATCGCGAAACTTGTGTTTGATTTCCTTGTTTAGCATCTCGCCATACTTTGGGTAGCATTAAACATTTTCCAGTGCTTTAGACGGTGGATAAACTTGCCTCGGCTTCAGTCTGCATACCTGTATCCATGAATCTCCAACGACCAGTTTCTGGTACCTGTTCCAAGCTGTTGTATTATCAAGAGAGGACGTTCTGGCTGACATGACAGCTGCTTACTGCGCTACATAGTAAATTCCGCAACCTGCAGCCAGGCCAACCCCTATCACGGCCAGTGAATCCCAGCGTCTCCAGTCTAACAAGTCTTTATACGGTGGACTACCGTTGGAGAATCGTTTATATCTATACTGGGTAAGTCGCAGTGGGGCCGTCTGAAATCCTCTCTTCGGTGGGTTTACTGTATGCCTTGGACATTTTAACAGAGATGAGCGAGTAAGGGATGACCTGAACATGAAAATGTAACTCGAGTGCTTGCCGAGCGCTGATGGCCGACAATTTGGCTGGATCTTCCGAAATAAAGATGGGAGTCAACTTCGAAGCGGATCATTTAGTATTTGTTCAGACATAACTCTCTGAGAAATAGCATGCAGATTTCATGGCTTTGAGGCCCCTCAAGCTGGCAATCATTGGTGCAGGACCCTCAGCATTCTATGCTGCCTCGAGGATACTCTCCCTAGTCCCAGACGTGGCTACATCTCCTCCGGTTCGCGTCCATCTGTTTGATAGACTGTGGTCGCCTCATGGTTTAGTACGCTATGGGGTTGCACCAGATCATCCGGAGGTCAAGGTAAGCATGAGATAGATCGAAATAAGCCTGTTATTATACCCAGAGCACAGAACTGCACACATAAGTTCGATATCACGGCAGAAGACCCTCGCTTCCGCTTTTTCGGCAACGTTAATGTTGGAGGTGCTGTCAACCCCATCGCTCACGCACGAAATTTACCGCTGGAATCACTCTTCAAGACTTACTCACATGTCCTGTTTGCAACAGGTTGCACACTCCCCACTTTTCACCCTGCACTCCCGCCTTCAGGTCATTGTATACCTGCTCTCTCCATTGTACATTGGTATACCCGACACCCAAGTCGACCACCATGCCTTGCATTAGACAAAATTACGCATGTATCAATTATCGGGAATGGAAATGTCTCCCTTGATGTTGCCCGTATGCTGCTCACTCCTGTCTCTACTCTCGCTCAATACGACGTGCCCAAGTCCGTACTCGACGTCCTTTCTCGATCAGCGGTCAGACATGTATCTATCATTGCCAGACGTGGACCTTTAGAGGCAGCTTTCACGACAAAAGAGCTCCGAGAACTTATCAACCTTCCAGATTCTTCGATGACTCCACTAGACCCATCAATCCTCACACCTCCACCTGACTTGGTACTCAGTCGCCAGCAGTCGCGCACCCTCCAGCTTTTGCGTAAAGGCTCAAAGAACGCATATGGAAGCACTCGGAAAACCTGGTCACTGGATTTTTATCGCTCTCCAACAGGAATCACTGTTTCTCCAGACGACTACTCCACTGCACACCTATCCCTCGCGCATACTACCGTTGATCGTAGGACTCAACGTGCCGTCCCAACTGGGAAAACGTCAATACTCCCCACCTCGCTCGTTGTGACCTCTCTTGGTTTCCATGGGGAACCGACAGCATCGTTCTATGATCCAGGCCTAGGCCATCTCCGGACTCTAGGAGCTCGAATCATTACAGATAAAGGAGTCGGGTTGAAGAACATTTATGCATCTGGCTGGGCAGCGACTGGTGCAAAAGGGGTATTAGCATCGACAATGATGAATGCGTATGCCGCAGCGGATACAATTCTCAGAGATACATTGCCTGGAAGTGAACCAGCCGAGCTGATTGAAGAGATTGTCCTGAATCCAGAGCCTGATTTAGATGCTGTACCAGTAGAAGTGGAGCAGGGAATTACGGAGGGGATGATAATGCAATATGAGGATTGGAAGAGGGTTGATGAAGAAGAAATGAGACGAGGCCGAGAGGCAGGGAAAGAGAGAGAAAGGCTGAGCTGGGAGGCAATGCGGCTATTTTTGGAAATTCAAACAGCATCAAAGCAGTGCAGATAGAGGCATTCTCAGCAATCTCCGAGGTTCACTGCAATGCGATGATTGATCTTGTTACTATAAAACGATTTGGCTGATATTATACGTTTTACCGCTCTCGATGTCCCTCATTTTCCGTCTTCTCATATTCTCTATAACAGCGACTTGGATTGTTTATCTGTACTATAGCTATTGGTATAGTCATGGACCCTTCGAAGGCCTCTCTGGCGTGATTCTCCTACCACTAATTCTAGTACGCCATTTGGGGAGGTAAGGGGGATTGTCTCAAATTTACCTTGAACTGAACCTGGTCTCCTAACCATGCAGTAAATTACTGGCAAGACATTTAGCATTATGGTTGGATTGTGTACTGTCATTGATAGAGGTCGCATCAGGTGAATAATTAGTCACTCTCGTTCTTGTGTATATCTTTTTGATCTTCACTAAGTGACATATATACTTGCAATGCTGCTTCTACCAGAAAGTGAAGGGAATGAACGGATTATCGTGCCCGTGCTTTTCTGGTTTCAGTGGGTCGTTTTATGTGCATTCACCAGTCTTACGCTCCTTTTGCTGCTATTCAATCTTGCTCGTGGATTATGGACGTTACATTCTGGGAAGACAGGCAGGTGGTCCATGCGACTGCAACACTTGGATAATCGTAGTAGTGCCAGATCTGGTCCTGAAAGTTTCTTTGAAGCTCTTCGTCGGCTGAATCGGGCATTGTTTGGCCAGTATCTTCTTAGAAGGCGTTTCAAGTAAGTTCCTTGCCTGCCTCTGAGAAACATGATTTATTGTTGAAGGTCTGAGAAAACTATCATCCGCATCGCTCGAGGCTTGTCAGCAATGTGCCTTCTCGTCATCTTTGTGGTGGTAGCCTATGATGTTCTTGTTGTACAACCCTTCAGTGACCGTACATGGAGAACTGCTACTCGATATTTCGCCTCCGGGCTTATACTTATGCCTTCCTTGACCAATCAGCCATGGATTGTATCAACTGTAGGTATCTTGATCCAGTCGCCTGGTAGTTTTCACCATTTCAGTTGTTGATTAGGACCTTAATTATCCAATGGACAGTTTAAGAGATAATATAAAGGTTTACATGACTTGGACCGTCCCGAACGGACATGCGCAGAACTTGGCATGTCATGGATTGTATGTTTATCAGTGCCCTTCGGTTTCGGATGAGATCTCGCCATCTGTCGGTTCTGGAGAATTGTTTATTGGAATCGACTTCACTGCAATCAATATTGCTCTCAAAAACGATACAAAAATTGAGAAGGATCTACGTGGAGACATAGGTCCATTGATGATACAGCTACAACATGGGACAGACCATACGTCAGGAGACCCATTACTATGGCCGAATTCATTCCCGCTCTTTCCGGATGTTCAGATTCGGGCAACCCTCGCTGTGACACGTCTACAGTCTATGACGAATGGGAAAGCAGCAGCTCTCGGACTCCAAAAAGTAGGTCGTTATGCACAAAACATTTCTAGCACCGCTGATTATTTGTCTAGTTTCAAGAGGCGCTCATTTTCAATATAGACAAAGTATTTCCAGATCCCAACCCACCCGTCTCAGGGGGAGGTTTTTCATCTCTCAGAATTTCCATTCCTGGAGATATATCCTCACTTCCTGGATCAAGCGAATTAATAAAAGAAGTTGAGCAATATTCTGTTATAGCTGGAACCTCTATACTCGGCGGTATATGGACATTCATGACCGGTGTCTTTTCCCTCATATTTGGAAGTTCACTTCTTCTAGTCGTATTTGGTAAGCCATCTTTGTTGTCTTGTAGGTTCATATATGGCGGTTGCTGACAATATTCAGGCATAAAACCCTTGTCTGTATATGGCCTTGTTCATCTACTACAAGGGGGTGGCGTTTCTCTCGCAGAGGGGACCTCTCTAACTGATGAAGAGCAAGCACGATTAGTGGCCATTTTACGAGAGCACCTGATGGATGTAGGAGATCACAATACAGAAGGTTTAGCAGAGTCAGGAAATGGGTCAAATGAAGTAGAGATGATCGAGTCCCAAGAAAGCCTGATGTCGGAACGTCAGGTTGATTTAGAGAGGGGATCTGAAGCAGTCAATCCACAGGGTCCTGGCGATGCGAGGCAAGACTTTTGATCCTGATGACAGCAGAGGTATGGAGGATGATGTCGCCAATTTTGATGGACGTGCAGAACAGTATTATTGAGATCAAGGATAGATGTATGTAGAACGTCATTCACCTTCTTTCTCTTGTAGCGTTGTTACTCAATAGGATAGAACAATCTCTTCGACTACCTCTCTCTCTTCTCTTTTGATTTTTTTCTCTTTTTAAGTAGTAACCCTGTGTAAATACCAAGGCCTGCCATCGAGCCCCATGTAATAAATTGTTAATTCTTTTTAAGACAGTGAATATATTGATATCTCTCAACAGTACCCAGTGGAAGTGGAGTAAGGAATTGTGTAGGGGTGATTATGCAATATATGGACTGGAAGAAGAAGATCAGACAAGACTGAGAGGCTGAGTTGAGAGGAAATGCAGCTGTTTTTGGAAATCATCAAGGCAGTGATCAGAATAGCTTTATGGGTCGGTCATGGGTCGGTCTTGCTATTGAAATCTCCCAGGATCATCGCAATGCGATGAAGTTTGTGATCTATCTCTTTACTATAAAAGCATGCGGTTGGTGTTATACGTTCGACCCCTCGATGTCACTCATTTTCCGTTTTCTCATATTCTCTATAACAGCAACTTGGATTGCTCATCTGTACTATGGCTATTGGTATGGCTATATACTCTTCGAAGGCCTCTCTGGTGTGATTATCCCACCACTAATTCTAGTACGCCATTTGGGGAGGTAAGGGGGATTGTCTCAAATTTACCTTGAACTGAATCTGGTCTCCTAACCATGCAGTAAATTACTGGCAAGACACTTAGCATTATGGTTGGATTGTGTACTGTCAACGATAGAGGTCGCATCAGGTGAATAATTAGTCACTCTCGTTCCCTGTATTTTTTTTTGATCTTCACTAAGTGACATATATACTTGCAAGGGTGATTCTAGAGTGGCGTTCCGATTCCTATAGGTTCTATTTCACGCGGATCACTTTATGTGCCGCCACCTGTCTTACACTCCTTTTGTTACTATTTAATCTTGCTCGTGGATTATGGACGTTACATTCTGGGAAGACAGGCAGATGGTCCATGCGACTGCAGCACTTGGATAATCGTAGTAGTGCCAGATCTGGTCCTGAAAGTTTCTTTGAAGCTCTTCGTCGGCTGAATCGGGCATTGTTTGGTCAGTATCTTCTTAGAAGGCGCTTCAAGTAAGTTCCTTGTCTGCTTCTGAGAAAAATTATTTATTATTGAAGGTTTGAGGAAACTTCTATTCGCATCGCTCGAAGCTTGTCGGCAATCTGCCTTCTCGTTACCTTTGTGTTGGCAGCCTATGATGTTCTTATTATACAACCCTTCAGTTACTCGACATCAGTACCCAGTGCTCGATATCTCCGCACATCAATGGATTTGCTTCCCCTGACCGATCGGCCATGGACTGTAAACATTGTAGGTGTCTTAATCCAGACACCTTGTAATTTACGCCATCTTATTTGTTGCCCAGGAACTTTTGACTGCTCCAAAAAGTATGCAAGATGATATCAACGTTCACATGACTTGGACCAACGTCATAGGACTTGTACATAACTTGACATGTCCTGCCATTAACTCGTCTGCTTATCAATGCCCTTCAATTTCGGACGATGTCCCTGATTTTATCGGAGAATTATTTATCGGAGCCAACTTCACTGCAACTACGCTTGCTTTCGAAAACGGTTCAGAATTCGAGAAGGGTCTACATGGAAACATGGGTCCATTGATGATATGGCTCCAGTATGGGACAGCTGACAATGTAGGGAGTTCATACCCGTTATTGGTGAACAATTTCATGCTATTTCCGAATGTTCACATTCGGGCAACCCTCGCTATCACACACAGACAAATTATGACGAACGAGAAGACAGCACCTCTCGGACTCCAAAAAGTAGGCTGCGATGTACAAAATATCCTTCAGCATCGCTGATTGTATGTCCAGATTCAAGATTCATACATTTTCAATATAGACAAAATAACTCCAGATCCCGACCCACCTATCTCAGGGGGAATCTTCTCGTCTCTCAGAATCTTCATTCCCAAAGACATATCCCTAGTTCCTGGATCGGATTCAATCATAAAAGAAGTCAAGTCATCCACTATCTTGACTGGAACTTCTATACTCGGTGGTTTATGGACATTCATGACCGGTGTCTTTTCCCTCATATTTGGAAGTTCACTTCTCCTAGTCCTATTCGGTAAGCCATATTTGTAACTCTTGTAGATTTATATGGTGGTTGATGAGAATATTTAGGTATAAAACCCTTGTCTGTATATGGCTTTGTTCATCTACTACAAGGAGGTGGTGTTTCTCTTGCAGAGGGGACCCCTCTGACTGATGAAGAGCAAGCACGAACAGTGGCCATTTTACGAGAGCATCTGATGGATGTAGGAGATCGTAATGCAGAAGGTCTAACGGAGTCAGGCAATGGATCAAATGGGGCAGAGGTGATCGAGTCCCAAGAAAGTCTGATGTCGGAACGTCAGGAGATTGATTTAGAGAGGGGATCTGAAGCAGTCAATCCACAGGGTCCTGGCGATGTGAGGCAAGAATTTTGATTTTGATGACAGCGGAGCTATGTCTTGTTGACGCACAGAAGAGTATCAAGGAACAATATTGACTATTGGTAGTTTTTTTTACTAATTTGTAACGCGGTGCGCGTCCATAGTTTTCAGTAAGATACCAGTACCCTACATGAATGCTTCGGGGGACCGTTGGTCCCAGTCTGTGAAAGAGATCACAGGAGAGCTACCTGGCAAGCCATATACGAGTCGCTCACAACCAGCTGACTACTAGTATGTGATCATAGAGGTACCAGACCCCACTATATATACTCCTGATTGTTGGATTATAGAGGGTAGAAGACAGTGGCCGAGATATATGTACTATTGGGGCAATTCCAGGAGGATCGGTGTAATGGAAGAAGGCAAACACCTCCGAATTGTCTTGTAAGAACTTTTGGATAGGAATTGACTCTTCTAGCAGCATATTGAATCGGTGGTGCCTAATCAGGATGTGCCATCTTGTTTAACTTGAGTGTGACCGTACGGGCAGTCTGTTCTCTCCTGAGAGACCCTCCCCGATTTGGCATGGATCGGGGATTGCTCTGGTGGATCTTGCGCATAGCTAAATTGATTCCCTAACGTAGTGTCGCCAGCTGCCTCAACATAGGACAGCTGGAGCAGTCTGCACTTGTTGTCTTCTGGCCCCCAAAAGTGTCTTTTTTTGCAAATTTGTTACGCGGTGTACGAGCACGGTCCGCAGTGACCTACAACCGGCTATAGGATTGACTAACTTACTGTTTCAGACACGATTGAGCCATGGTCTATTCTATGGAGAGATACATGGCAGATGAATGGAGGTGTGGAGAGAGGAAGAACTGCAAGCTGCGAGGTTACGCCTTTCGCTCGGGAGGACATGGCTGGGTCAGCTTCAGCTGATGTCGTCTTTTTTGGGACCTTGGGGACGTGTGGCCCCCGGAAGTGCTTCGCATCCAAACGATGTGATTTATTTGGTAGTTGCCCGGTTCGTTAAGTCGATTCCCACGTATATTTATATCTTTTCATTTCAAACGACGCTGAAGCACTCTATCTCCCGTGGCTCGACGAAGAACACCAGGATATTTTTAAACTCCAGATGCATTATTGTCTACAGACCGGTAACCCCTTTCCGGACAACACGCTTGAGCCAATTAATTGATGTTCTCATATTTTTTGCTATCTTGGAGCGTACTTTTCCTACTGTATGGTATGATACAAGCATCATTTTGGCAATGGGCGACATAGTGCCCTTATTTGTCTCTACTATCCTCAACGCCAGCGAGACTCCATTGAAGCTAAAATTGACAATCTTGCCAAGGCACTAGGGATTCCATCCAAAGGTTTAGCATCGGCCATTGCAATAGGATCTCAGAACCCTATCACTCTGTTATTGTGAAAGAGACAGGACATGTTCTCAGGAGCGACAAGTGTCGCTGGTAGGATAGCCGGGGGAGATGAGCTTCAGATATATTATAGTCAGTTTTGACACTGTCGGTATTAACCATTGAGTACAGAACTGTTTAGTCATTGGACCTACTCGAATCCCAAATTATTGGCTAGAATGCAGTGTATCATAGAACATTTCAACGCCGTTTGTTCTACAGCGTGTTTGGGTGGCTAATTCCAGTGTTGGTGATAGGACTATAAGATCTGTGGAATGAGAGCTCATTTTCCCCCTCAACATGTAGAAACAAACGAAAACATGATTTGAGACCGAGCAGGAAGTTATCACACCCTAAATGTCTTGGGCTATCTACAATAACTGACTGAATGGGGGCTGTGCCTCAGATTACAAATGTATACTGAGCCTGTGGTGATATTGTTTGTCCTGTCTTCCTCTCTCAAGGCATGGATCACTGCTTATTGTCAAGTCTTTATTCCTCTTGACGAGACTTTCAAATCCCAATTCAAACTACTGTTATAATATTTTATTACTAGGAACCACTAGACCCATCACATCCTCCTCACGCATCCTCTGACTTTTGTGTAAAGGCTTGGAGAACGCACGCGGAAGCACTCGGAAAACATGGTTACTAGACTTTGATCGCTCTGTAACAGGAGCCATTGTTTCTCCAGACGACCCGTCCACTGTATATACCTTGCAACTACAATGGTCTATGGTCAATCCTAGAACTCAACGTGCAATCCCAAATAAATCCTTCCTATCTCGCTTGTTGTGACCTCTCTTGATTTCTTGTTCAACGATGCAGGCCTAGGTCATCTCTGAGCTCTGGGTGCTCGAATCATTACAAATAAAGGAGTCGGGTTGAAGAGCGTTTATGCACCTGGTTGGGCAGCGAATGGTGGGAAAGGGGTATTAGCATCGACCATGATAAATGCGTATGCTGCAGTGGATACAATTCTTAGAGGTACATGGAAGTGAACCAGCCGAGCTGATTGTCCTGAATCCAGAGCCTGATTTAGATGCTGTACCAGTAGGAGTGGAGCAGAGAATCATGGAAAGGACGATCATGCGATATGGGGATTGGAAGAGGATGAAAAAGAAACGAGGGGGGCCGAGAGGCAGGGAAAGAGAGAAAGGCTGAGCTGGGAGGCAATGCGGCTATTTTTGGAAATTCGAACAGCATCGAAGTAGTGCAGATAGAAGCTTTATGGCCCATCTCCGAGGCGATAATTGATCTTGTTACTATAAATTGATTTTGGTGATGTCGCTGATTTTCCGTTTGGTCTGTCTAACTACTCAAATCTCCCAGGATCACCGCAATGCGATCGTGATCGACATCTTTACTATAAAAACATTTGTCTGATGCTATATGTTTAACCACTCAATGTCCCTCATTTTCCGTTTGGTCATATTTTCTACATTACTGACTTGGATTTCTTATCTGTACTGTTATCATCATTTTGTTGATGATATACCCTCCAGAAACCTCTTCAATGTGATTATCCCACCACTAGTTCTAGTACACCATTTGGGGAGGTAAGTGGAGTTGTCTCAAGTCTACCTCGAGCTGAATTTGGTCTCCTAACCATGTAGTAAATTACTGGCAAGACACTTAGTATTATGGTTGGATTGTGTGCTGTCATTGATAGAGGTCGCATCAGGTGAATAATTAGTCACTCTCGTTCCCTGTGTATATCTTTTTGATCTTCACTAAGTGACATATATACTTGCAAGGGTGATTCTAGAGTGGCGTTCCGATTTCTATAGCTTGTATTTCACGTGGATCACTTTATGTGCCGCCACCTGTCTTACACTCCTTTTGCTGCTATTTAATCTTGCTCGTGGATTGTGGACGTTACATTCTAGGAAGATGGGCAGATGGTCCATGCGAGTGCAGCACTTGGATAATCGTAGCAATCCCGGATCCGGTCCTGAAAGCTTCCTTGAAGCTCTTCGCCGGCTGAGTCGGGCATTGTTCGGCCAGCATCTTCTCAGAAAGCGCTTCAAGTAAGTTCCTTGTTTGCCTCTGAGAAATATATCTATATTTATTGTGGAAGGTTTGAGAAAACTTACATCCGTATGGCTCGAGGTTTATCAGCAATGTGCCTTCTAGGCATCTTCGTGGCGGTTGCCTATGAGGTTCTTGTTGTAGAACCCTTCGGTTTTTCGACATCAATACCTCTTGCTCGATATTTTGACTTCTCATATATTTTACTCTATGATGAGACATGGAATGTACGCACTGTAAGTGTCTTGATCCAGACGCCTGGTAAGTTACACCATCTCATTGGTTGACCAGGACCTGTATCTTGGAACTGGCTTTACACGAGATCATATAGAGGTTTACATTACTTGGACCAACATCAAAGGACATGTGCTTAACTTGCCATGTCCTGCCACAGACTTTATTTTTCAATGCCCTTTGAAAGACGACTCGTGCCCTGTCACCTCTGGAGAACTTGTCATTGGGACCAACTTCACTGCACTTGCGCTCGATCTCAAAAATCGTGAGGACCGGGCGAAGGATCTAGATGGAAATGCAAATCCATTGATGATAACACTCGGGTATAGGGGGGACTTCGGGCGTAATTCCTTTTCGCTATTCCCCAATGTTCATATTCGGGCAACCCTCACTATGACACACGTACAATCTATAATGAACCCAAATATAGCAGCTTTCGGATTCCAGAAAGTAGGTAGGGGATGCAGCAAATATTTCAGCGTCGCTGATTGTATGTCCAGTATGAAGATTCGTATGCGCCCAGTATAGACAAAGTATTTCCGGACCCCAACCCACCCATCTCAGGAGAAAATTTGTCATCTCTTAGAATCTTCATCCCTTATGACACGACAAGACTTTCCGGGACAACCGAGTTAGTAAGAGATGTCAAGCAATCTACTATTTTAACTGGAACCTCTGTACTCGGTGGCATATGGACATTCATGACTGGTGTCTTTTCCCTCATATTCGGAAGTTCACTTCTGTTAGTCATATTCGGTAAGTCATGGTTGTTTCTCCTGTAGATTTATACATCGCGGTTGCTGATAATATTCAGGCATAAAACCCTTGTCTGTATACGGCCTTGTTCATCTACTACAAGGAGGTCGTGTTTCTCTCGCAGAGGGGACCCCTTTAACTGGTGAAGAGCGAGCACGGATAGTGGCCATTTTACGAGAGCACCTTATGGATGTAGGAGATCACGATGCAGAAGGTCTAGTGAAGTCAGGCAATGTATCAGATGAGGCAGAGATAATTGAGTCCCAAGAAAGTCTGATGTCGGAACATCAGGAGATTGATTTCGAGAGAGGATCTGAAGCAATTAGTTTACAGGGCCCTGGCGATGTGAGATGAGACTCTTGATTTTGATGGCAGTGGACTTGTGTCTTGCTGATGCACAGAAAAGTATCAAGGAACACTATTGACCATTGGTAGTTTTTTTTGATTTCATAAATTTGTAACATGGTACGCGATCGCAGTCCGCAGTGAGATACTAGTACCCTACACAAGTGCTTCGGGGGATCGTTGGTTCATCAACGTGTCTGTGAAATGAAAGAGATCACAGGAGAACCATCTAGCAAACCATATAAGAGTCACTTGCAACTCACTGGTACTAATAGGCGATCACAGAAGTACCAGACCACAGTGCACTCCTGATTGTTGGAGGATGGAGGGTAGGTGACATTGATTGAGATATGTGTACTATTGGGCCGATTCCAGGAGGATCGGTGTAATGGAAGAAAGCAAACACCCCTGGATTGTCTTTTAGGAAGTTGACAAACTTCTTGATGGGAATTGGCTCTTCTAGCAGCATGTTGAATTGATGGCGCCTGATCAGGATGTGCTGTCTCGCTTCAACTTGACTGTGACTGCACGGGCAGTCTGTTAGCAGACTGTTCTCTCCTGAGAGACCTTTGTCTATACTCTCCGATCGGGGCATGGATTGAGAATTGCTCTCGTGGCTCTCGCGCATAGTGAAACTAATTCCTTCATGGAGTGTAACCAGCTCTCTTCTTAGCGTAGGATGGTTGGAGCAGTTTGCGCTTGTCGTCATTAAGCCCCAGGAAGGTCGTTCTCTGTGATTGTCGCGTCCAAATGATGTGATTCTGTTAGTCGGTTGGTAGTTGCCTGGTTTGTTAAGTCGATTCCCACGTATATTTGTATCACCATTTTTCAAACGTCGAAGTGCTCGTCGAAGCGCTTCCGTCGCATCCCCCATGGCTCGACGAAGGACACCAAAATACCAGCGCATCATATATCTGAGATCTTGGTAGTCTGAATTGGCTTTCCTGATAGGCTTGGGGCGTGAAGATTGACGGCTGAAATACCAACGCTTCAATTTTGTGAGGAAAAGAACCCCTGGGTGGAGGATCCTGCTTATAAGGTCTCTATAAGAACATTATTTTGATTGGCGAAAAGAAGGCCGTCTCCAGTGAGATCATCACTGACTTCCTGAGCACATGGTCCTACTCTTTCTCAAAGGAATCATCATATACTAACCTTGACTTTGGTCCTGCTTTCACAAGTTAGTTAGATTCTTCGCACAGCTTTGACGGCAACGCTTGCATGTCAAGACCCAGATCCTTTGGTTATGAGTACATCTATATTGTATAAGAGCACTCACAGGGCAAGAAATTCCATGACATGTAAGCCTACCGCTTACCTTAGTTGGACGATTGCTCCCAACCAGCGCCCATGCAAAACCACCAATGTATACATGTTCACACCCCAGTTTCGATTGCCTTTGATATCGGAGTCGTTTGCTGACATAACTCAACTGAGTCCTGATCCGAACGAACACCTGAAGAAGGGAATAAGAAATGGCTCAGGCAAAACGGCGGGTTTCGTATGTCATTCCTTCCCCCCAGGACCCACTGACTGTGCCTCGCCTCATACTCCCAAGCCATGGAACTTCACGTCTCGGCGCTGTTGGCCCTCTTCTTACCCCTGTTACTGCCGACAACGATGTGCCTGACCCTATCCATCCTTCTCGCTCAAGGAGACCTTGCCATCGGCTTGGTGTGGCATCCCTAGCTCTGGACACATCCACTCAGCTTGTCGGCAGGTCCTGTCCAGAAGGAATACTCTATACCGGGGGCCGCGATGGACTTGTGATCTCGTGGGATCTTGGTATACCAACTCAACAGCGCTTCCAGCCAAGAAAACCATCGAATCGAAGAAGTATAGGCAAATGGGAATTCATGACGGGCTGGGGTGACGATGTCATTGGCGAAAACGAGGATTCTCGGTTAATCACAGGTGGAGATGGCGACATACTTGGCGACGTTGAATGGCCACGAAAACGCTGGTCTGGACCTAGATCTGGAGAGATACCATATGAACAGCAGTGGGAGATGGACAGTATAGCAACAGAACCGGGTTTCGTACGTCTGTTCTGGATCTAAGGTTTTCTTATGCTCAAAACATCTTCTCGTAGCGCAGCCATTTCCGACAATGTGCTGAAGCTCATTTAGATTGGGTGAACGATATTGCATTGTGTAATTACAATCAGACACTGGTTTCTGCGTCGTCAGATGGAACGATTAAAGCCTGGAATCCGCACTCTGACGGCGAAAGTCGGTATTCCGAACCTTCGAAAGTTGGTTCACACAGTGATTATGTTCGTTGTTTGTCCAATTGGTACGTTCTTCATCTTCTTCACATATCCAATCTCAGCTGTGTCGTTCTCTTAGCCGCGAGCAGAGTTGGGTCGCCTCAGGCTCGTTTGATCGTACAATAAAGCTTTGGGATCTTTCCATTGCATGTTCTCCTACTACATCACCCTCGGTTCCTACAGAAAAAGCGAAGGCTCTCCCGATTGTTTCACTGATACCACCAGACATGGGTTCTCCGAAATCATCTGTGTATGCGCTTGCCTGTGATCCTTTTGGTCGAATGATCGCTTCAGGATCGCCTGAACGCGTTATCAGACTCTGGGATCCCAGAACAGGGAAACGGACTGGTGTGTATTTCGTGTTGACATATATGTCTCATGCTGACTTGCGTTGACTGCAGGTAAATTGGTTGGTCATACCGATAATATACGCTCGATCCTCATCTCAGAGGACGCGAAATACGTGAGTTTGCCATCCAACTACTCCGGATATGGTTCATCCATTCATCATATCTTGCCTTTAGCTCTTGACTGGTTCAGCTGATGGTGAGTTCACTGATCTAGCTTCCGAACTCTCAATAAGTCTTATTTTCAGCTTCAATAAAACTCTGGTCCTTGAGCTCTCAACGTTGCCTACATACGTTCACACATCACACCGATTCCGTTTGGTCCCTTTTCTCCACCCATCCTTCGCTCGAAGTTTTCTACTCTGGTGATCGTTGCGGCTTAGTATGCCGAGTTGATGTAGAAGGGTGTGTCGATGTCGGTGACGGAGAGTGCATTGTTCTCTGTCAAGATTCAGAATCCGCATCTGCCTCACTGGCAGCTGGAAACGCAAGTGCCGGTGCTGATAGTGGCATGGGTGGGTTGCGTGTACACCCAAGTCATCATCATCATGCTGGGAGAGGATCAGCTACTTCAGAAGGTGTGAATAAGATCGTTGTTATGGATGATCAGTTACTTTGGACTGCGAGTGGGACATCAAGTATCAGAAGGTGGAGAATTCCTCATAGACGCTCGACGAGGGTTGTGCCAAGAATTTCGTGCGACGGCGACGGGGAGAGGATTCCATTTGTGATGGATTCTCCGACGACGCGGAGACCATTCAGGACAAGGTCACCTTCTCCACCTTCACGATCTGCAGTTGGTTTTGGGACTCAGTTGCAAACATATCATTCTCCTACGTCCGGTCCTAGAGCCTCTTTCACATCTTCCTTGGCTACATCTATGTCGTCTTTATCTGAAATTGATCCACTTTTGAATTCCTCTCCTCCTGGATCATCATCTTCCCACCATCACCTTTCGCGTTCGAATCCTCAACGCTCTTCTTATTCTAGGGCGGTCATAGGCACAGGAGGGGAAGAAGGGGATAAATTAAATGGGATGCCGATGGAAAGTCTGGTGAAGATGGTATCTGCGAAAGATCCTTTTTCACTGTCGCATCTATATTCGTATCCTTCGAGAATGAGAGATTTGGAAGCTGTTACGTTGTATAGTGCAGCGAGCGTCATGAGCGTGCCGAGGATGATGAATGGTCATGCGCATGCTCATCAACCGAGTCCTGCGCAGGGAGATTTGGAGCATTCAACGACACCGCAACAGCAGACGTTACAGCAGTCCAGTTCAATCTCTGCATTGCGGGGTCCGAGAGCGGGAGACACGCCATCCCATGCGTCACATAGTGGTGCACACTTAAATCTATCAGCTCATCAACCATCTTCGTCTTTCTCTCATCCCTCCCTTACCTCTTCCCCCTTTCCTCCTCCTACAACGAGCATTACCACCAGCACACTTTCACCTCAGCATATTCACCAGCAATCTTCCCTCCCCATTAACACCGTTGCAAGAGCAAATTATGAAAATCGAGATCTTGCGGTTGATGCGGTACCGCTACTCACTTTACCCGACGAAGTGATCAAAGGTGGTCACGGATTAGTGAGGAGTGTGATTTTGAATGACAGAATACACGTCTTGACTGTGGATACGTCTGGCGAGGTGAAGGTTTGGGATATTGTCAGAGGAGTTTGTAAGGGAAGGTTTGAGAGAGAGGAGGTGTATGCTGCGAGTCGTGGTGGGAGTGTTTCGGGTGCGAGTTTGAATCAGCGATCGGTTTCCAGTGCAGAAATGGTGAGTGATGGTGGCGATAAAGATAATACAGGAGGATCGGTAGTAGTGCTTGATGGAGGGGAAGCTGCAAAAGAGAGAAGTCCGAGAGAGGCACTGGAAGTTGTGAGAGAGAGGATTGAAGGAGAAGCTGCTGTTCAGTCTTGGTGTACGACAGATACGAAAGCGGGTGTACTGGTTGTGCATGTTGGAGAGAAGTGTTTTGACGCTGAAATCTATGCTGACGAGGCTGGGTTTGCTGGGGATAAACGGATGGGTGAAGAGGCGAAATGTATGATGCAGTCTATTTGAAACTTTCTCATGAACTGATTGAATCTTTTGACAGTGAATATCGGAAAGTGGTTGTTGAGGAATTTGTTTATCGGGTTTATACGTGAGGAGCAAAGAATAAGGAAGAGAAGTTCGGAAGTAAGTGAGAATGGAGATGGTGTTGGTGCCTTGATTGCACCTTCACTTACAAGAACACCACTTTCTCATCAGAATACGAACACTATGTCTTTGGATGCTAGAAATTCGACAGATAACACACAGAATTCACATCATCCTCACCATTCGCATTCGCACTCTCACTCACACTCACATTCACGTTCTCACTCATATCTGCATTCTCATACCAAGAGTGAATCAGGTAGTGTTGATGGAAAGCATCACAACCGTCGAACGTCATCGACCTCGTCTTCCTCTACTTCAGCTGACCGTACAAGGAAATTGATCTCTCCACCAACAACGTCCACGCCATATCATCATCACCTCCATCGACAGCCAACCAGTCGGATTGTCGTCCAGTCAACTAAACTGATACCAGCTGTGATACCCCCTAACGTGCCTGGTTCTGCGGCCAGAAATTCGCCTTTCATAGCGCCGCTGATTCCTTTGAAGACGAAAGGTGGGTTGAGTAGAAGGCCGCAGACGGCTGCAGGGAATCTTGGAGGTGAAGCTTACACCGATCGAGATTTAACGACGTCTGTGTCAGCTGAAGGTGATGATTTTGGACCTAGGATTCGGCATGCATCTCTGCAAGGACAGATTGGAGTTAAGGAAGCTGTTGCTGCTGCTAATATAAACAATAATTTGCCTACGGCAACGGTAGTTGGCAATGCAGCGATGACGCCAAAGCCAGAATCGCAGAATCCTCTATTGACTGGTGGATTGATGGGAAGGTTGAGGAATTTTGGAAGGTCTACGACAAAGAGACCTCCGAGTGATGCAAGCTATTCAGTGAATATGTCACCTGCACTCGGAAGTATTGTTCCTGCTACTGTAGAGAGTACTGCTGTTGAGGTATGTCTCTCGAATCTTTCCAATTAGAATTTGGGTGTTCATTCGCTTTATGTTAGTCAACCAGCAGTCCTACGTCTGAAACTGCGAAAAATGGGGCCCAGCTATTACTTTCTGGGCCTCTCTCTCCACCTACGTCGGCAGATGCCCCGATCCATCATATGCCATCAAATACAACGGTACTTATTGCAGAAGAGGGGACGCCAGGTTATAATGTTGTATGGAGAGGGAATGTGGGGATGATGTATATGGATGTTCAGGCGTTGGAACAATCAATGCCAATGTGGTTGATGGATTATTTATTGATAAACAAGTTACCGGCGAATAGTAGTGGTGCGATGGGGGGTCTGCCCAAGATAAGTTTCGTGCTTGTACCGTGGAATAAGGATCCGGATGTTGAGCCATTGCCGGAACTGCTGAATACGTGGGTAGTTCTCTTTTTGTTGGTGTGTTTGGGTTGATAAAGATGTTGTGTGAATAGGCAGCAGAGCAAGTTGACTGCGAGTCGGAATCTGAGAGTTAAGAAGATTATTTTGCATGTGCGTCTGTTCATGATTTTGTGAGGTGCTCAGTACCGAGTGGTATTTTTCTGATGCTAGGTTCATGAGAAACTTGAGAAAATGGCCCATGAATCTTATGCGCCGTCTATTCGATCGTCTGTTGATGATAGCAGAAGTGGCAAGCATTCATGGACTAGTTCCACTCAAGGGCCTGGTGTCGGCTCATCTACCGCTCTAACCACTGCCGCTGCCACTTCTACCACCGGCACCTCGACCGCCACAACGACGGCTGCAAATAGTAGTGTGGGCACTCACGGGAAACCCGAGGATGAATATGAGATTTTATGTCATGATACGCTGTTGCCGTTGACGATGACGTTGAGTGCCGTGAGACAGTATGTGTGGAAGCAGAGCTCGGAACTGGTTATGCAATATAGGAGGAAGGTGTCTGTGCCTGTATAAGGTTTCATTGGATGGGTAGAAGTAGAGCTTTATAGTTAGCGAAACCTTCCTTTGTTCCTTTTTTTTTGATCCCGCAAATTGTGGACTTTTGGCAGGTCCTTTGAGTTGGTCGATGTAGGTAGCATTAATGAGATTTGTTGGCAATGAATGAGGTCATTTGTAAAAAAAAGATTTATCGGCGCTCATTGCGCAAGTGTAGAATGGAAAGGGGTGGACATGTTATTCTGTGGGGGCAACAAAAATTTTGGGATGTCAATGAATCCAACTAATAGATTCAGATCTCAAATTTTAGGGTCACCATGCAATCCAGGAACCAGACAAGTCAGGTACGGTCGTTAATTGTAACAATACTCGCTTTCGATCGGAATTGATGGGAACTACAGTTGGACGATTAAATTAGACTCAACTCTCTTGTAACAGAGAATGTCTTTTCTGACAACGGATTTGAACTCTACACCACAAGAAAACATCTGAGAATGTATTATTTTATCTGTCTGTTTTTATGTGATACATTTGATAAAATCTGGCTGTTGAAGTGGTACGCTATCCTCCCAGTAGTCTGACGCAGCCGCTCCAACGAGGTACCACCACAGTTATGTATCTATTTTTGGACTCTCATAAACTTGTTCATCCTGCTCTTGCACTTCAGTCGTCAATCCACTATTAACTACCGAGTTTAATATTGTAAAACTAGCATTTATTGGGATAATAGTGCATGGGCAAACTGCCTGATCATTTACAAGGTGTTTAACCAGGTATAACTTGTCCGGGGGAAAGATCTTTCTGGGAAGGAGAAGATATGAGAGTGGGATGAGAGGGAGAGGAAAGTAGGGGCGAATTCCAACCACTGCAACAGCGGATGGTTAATTCCTTGGACGGAATCCTGAGTGCCTTGGAAAGATCATTGATTTTATCCTTAATGGAGCCTAGGTAGTACTGAGGATGCTCCATAAGAAAATGCTTAACCTTTTGGAGTGACTCAGGGCACTATCCCGTCCACTGCAAGACTGATACTCGTATTGTATGGCGCGATAGGAATGGTACACTCCAAGTGAGAATTATGAGAACATGAATTAAGTAGCCCAGACGCGTGTTGGAATTTGGATCTCATGTGAGCCTGCGCGATGCACATGATGAGATCATTCTTTTTATTGTTCTGGATAGGTATGCAAGTAGCATAATTTGTTCGTATTCGCCATCCGTTTGTAATCCTCGATTGTATTTCAACAATGTGTTGTGTGGGGGTAGCAGCTGGGCTACCGGCATAGTGTTAAGGAAAGGAGGGGAAGTCGGCAGAGGGGTGGTTATTTCTTATTTCTTAATTATTAATTATATATTTTTTATATTTTAAGTGCAAAGAGAAAAATTACATAAACCAGTAGCATCGCTCCTTTAACTCATACCACCTTGCAAACTGTACAACGCTGCGTTGCGTCCTAGAGACATATGCATTTCTAGCTTCGTTGAGTTTGTCGTCGGCAATCCAACATCCTTCTGTTTCGACAATGGTTGAAAACCTGGCTCTGATCCTCTTCCACTCTGCTTCACTGTCATTTGTTTCATCTTTCTTTCCCTTATGTTCTTTCTACTTTTGCTTCTCTTCTCTGTTTCTTTCCTATAGTTACTCATTTCGTTGTTAGCTTATCTAAGTAGATACTATGTGTCTACCACGGCCTGCCTATGTGCCCCGTGTAATAAATTGATGATTTAAAAAAAAAAAAAACAAAAAAAAAACTCATACCACCATCACAATATGGTAGTGCCCAAGTTTAGTGTAGTGAATCCAAGTTTTGAAATGACTCTCACAAATCCTTATATGAATATCCCCAATAATAAAAGACCTCTCAACACCGCTGTCAACATACAACAAGGACATATGCCTACTTGAAGTAACACCATGGCTCCTCATAGCCTTTCTTGCTCACCCATGGATTTCTCACCCCCTTCTGAGGAGGATTCTGCTGAAAGGATAGCCTCTATTAGCAATAAAATGGACTTCGAAATGTTGAATCATAAGATGGAAGACCTCTTATCACAAATGGTTACTTACTAGTTTGTGATTTGCAAGAGTGGTCTTCAAAAGGCTCAAAAATGCGAAGTAGTTTAGCAACAAAAGATGTTGTTAAGTCTGAGGTCTAATCCTCAGACTA
>Ga0153957_100026_pt1 | contig 114065 bp, 149 predicted proteins | sample TSFL041MetaG_FD_104745 | JGI IMG/M metagenome (GOLD analysis project Ga0153957, IMG submission 104745) | Attine ant fungus gardens microbial communities from Florida, USA - TSFL041 MetaG | ecosystem: Host-associated > Fungi > Mycelium > Unclassified | place: USA: Florida, Wekiwa Springs... | reverse complement strand
CTTCTTGTAGTACAGAGTCTGGCCCAGTCGTAGTTTCAGTATAAGTCAAGGCCTTGTGCCTCAGTAGTCAGTAGACTACCGCGGACTGTGTTCGTACACCGCGTAATAAATTGTTGAAATAAATTAAAAAAAAAAGAGATGATTCTGCTGACTGGTATCATCAATGCAAGTTGAATTTGTCCATAATTCAAATACATTGAACCAAAAGAACACAAGTTGTTGTTCCTAATTTGCAGCAGTTCGAATATTCCTGTATCTGATAGCTTGGGTCCCTTCAGATTCTCGTTCTGAACACGACATACTAGAGCATGTCTAGCTCAATATGTCGGTGACAAGTAATGGGAGTCAACCACGACCGCAGCTTCAACACATACAGTGTAACCCTAGTCAGGAGGACAGGAACCGACTCTCAGCCTATCATTAATTAATCATGAACCCCTTTCAGAGATGTGTGCTATGATTGTAAGTCCCATGGCCACTGCGAGATCACGTGGAGGAGCACATCATCATGTCGAGCTGAGCACTGGTACAATAATATAAGATGTCGCCGGCCAGTTTTGACTAGTGCTCTGTCCTAAAGAATGACGCCACAACCCGCTATCCATCAACTCCCAAAACCTCTCAACTTGCCACTCTTGGAAGGTCAGCTAGAGATCATCAATGCACATCTCTTTCCCATGACCCCTGAAGAAGTCCTGCGATGGGCGATAGAATATCTTCCTGGTCTCTATCAGACGACAGCTTTTGGTCTCACTGGACTCACGGCCATCGACATGTTGTCGAAGATCTCACAATCCCCGCCTCCATTAATTTTCCTCGATACCCTCTATCACTTCCCTGAGACCTACGAGCTTGTTGACGAAGTTCAGAGGCGTTATAGATGTTCGATTCATATTTACAAACCAGGAGGCTGTGAAAGTGTGTCAGACTTTGAAACTAGATATGGCCAAAATTTCTGGGGGAGGAACGAAAGTACCTACGATTTCCTCGTCAAGGTAGATATTCAAAGAAGCATGATCGATGTGGTAACCGATGGCCTTGATTAGGTTGAACCTGCACAACGCGCATATGAGGAGCTCGGGGTGAAGTCAGTAATCACAGGAAGACGGGCTTCCCAGGGCGCCGCCCGTACGAATTTGAAGCCTCTTCAGATCGACTCAACCGGACTATTGAAGCTTAACCCGTTTCTCAGGTGGTCATACTCTCAGGTGCATCAGTACATCGTGGAAAACGACGTTCCAAGGAATAAGTTACTCGATCAAGGTTATAAAAGCGTGGGTGACTGGCATAGCACAGTGAAGGTAAGAGAAGGTCAAGATGAAAGGGCTGGGAGATGGGCTGGGAGGGAGAAGACAGAGTGTGGACTCCATCAAGATTACTTCACCATGAGGAAGCAGGCCCAAATTTCAGCGAGTAAGGTTCTATCAATTATCATCTTTTGGTAAAACTCAAATTACTTGATAGAGATCCAAGAAGAGAATACATAGTTTCCCCATAACTCCTAACAAAGGAATAGAATTTATTTGTAGAGGCCACTGGCTTAACCTTGCTGTCCTGAATTGGAACATTATTTCATTCGGAGATGAAAACGGCATCGCGTGATCCAGAAGAATATTGACATTTGTCCATGTCAACATTTGGTGCGGCGACTACGGTCCCGCCGATTGGTAGTTGAGCAGATGGCAGCGTCCCTTCTGGAAAGGCTTAGTTCCCCTTTGATTTGTAATTCTCATCGTCTCCTCAAGTGCATATCCGTTGCCTCCGATCAATCGTCACTGACCCTACCTTTAAGTATGACTCTCAGGTGAGTTATTATATGCCAACTGACTTTCCCTTTCTGGTCCATTGATATTGATGATGCTGATTAAGACCTGACTTTGGACCCAATGATGTCAATCTTCCTCCCCTGCCGGAGATCAATGACATGAATATAAGGCAGCAAGTATTCACCCATCGTAGCTATCATGGTCGACCTACACATATGTTTGAAGATCATCCAAATGATCCTAGCCCAGACAATGAAAAGTAAGCGGTTGGTCCATAATCATGTTTATATCAAGGGGCAGACAGGATCTACCTCGATCACCTCCTGTCTGCAGTACGAGAGATCCGGTGGTTTATTTCTGCCCTTAGGTATGAACATCTTGGGGACGCTGTACTCGGATTGTCCGTGACAAGTCTCCTGATGAACATGTATCCTGGCCTTCGGGTTGGACCTTCCACTGTGAGTGCGATCGATTGAGTGTTCACTCGGTTAATAAAGTTTGCAGAAAATTAGGGCTATGATTGTTGGAAATACAACGTTGGCAGAGATGTAGGTCCGTAGTGGTCTGAATTGACCCGGGTACCTGATACCCCTTTCCTCATTCTTATAGTTCGTTGAAATACCAGCTGCCAAGTCGCTTGCGTCTCCATGTCGCTCAAGCTGTCGCTCTTCGTGCATCAACCGCCATCCAAGGTATTTTCTCTAATATAAGTATGATCCTGACTAATTTGGTGACCATTTTCTAGCGGATGTTTTCGAGGTGATTGTCTCAGCAACTGGCTGCTTCAAGTACTGATTCTTGCCCAGTCTTTTGTTGGTGGATTATACCTCGACCAAGGTCTTGATGCCGTCAGGAACTGGCTGGACAAACTCCTTCGCCCTTATACCAAGATTGCCTATGAAATAGTCCGTCAACATCATGCTGTTTCCATCGTCTCACTTCCTTCTCGATATGATCACAATGACGTTACGGGAAAGCATACCGGAGACAATAACGGTGTCTCCCTCGATGAAGTTACACCTACTGGAGGCTACCTTTCATTATTCAATCAACATATACAGAAAGGAAAGAAAACAGTCGAGTGGAAATTTTCTGATGGTCACGAACAGGAGGAAGGTGGAGAGCCAACGACTGCTGCCCAAATTAAGAAGACTACACCTGTGTGGTGCGCAATAGTTTTTGTGGACGACGAGGCATATGGGCGCGGTAAGGGAACCACAAAACAGATGGCAAAAAATGAAGCTGCCAAGGAAGGATTGAATAGGATGGGAGTTACCGTTGTTTGAGGATTAGTGAGTTGGCAAGATATTTAATCCTAGTCGCTTCAGAGTTTCTTGGTTCAGAATACAATTTTTTGTCATAAATTCTCCAGATTGTGGATTGGTAGGTCGTCTAAGATCCCATCCAAGCCATCGCAAGCAAGGCTAACTTTTCTTTGCGATCAATGTCATCCAATCAATGTCTTCCAAGGGTCCGCATAGAAAACACACAAATCTTAGAATGAGTTAAAACTTACTAATTAAAACGTCTGGAAACTTACAATATAGCTATATGGTTCATCAAAATACACCCTCTTATAATGCTATCCATGATGATCCAAAACCCAAATCCAAGAGAATGAAGTGTGATAAGAGGTAAATAGCAGGCGGGAGACGACATCAAGCATTGTATATCTAATGTTGCAAGCTACCTAACGTTCAGGCCAAACCCGAGTAGTAGCGCCAAGCAAAGTAGGCAGCCAATATGCCAAGGGGAACAAAATACATAAGACTAATGGCGGACGTCAGAGAACATTATCAAGGTAGAGCGTGTGGCATACTTTGAGCCTTGTTCCACAGCATTGGCAACTCGTTTTGCCTGGGCTTCCGCAGCACCTGACTTGAGTTTGGCCTCCTACACCGATATAACAAATAATTGAGTGTCGTGGTAATAGTTACTACAGGCATTGGACAGGGCTCACTTTTCCTTGTTCGAAATCACCGACAAGCATATCGGGGAGAAGAGCACGAGCTTCGTCTGAGTGGCCAACGTCTTCAAATGCTTCGGTAGCATCCTGGCCTATTGTAAGATTAGCGGAACCGAAGCAGCAGGCATGTTCAAATAATGCCACGTACAAGCTTCAGCTAATATTACTTCATCACCTCCTGGGTGCTATATGATGTTTAGGGCGACAGGACATTCGGCAAGTGGGTCAAGTACCTCGTCAAGGAATTTTGTGACATCGTAGACTGCATCATGAAATGAGCATTAGGATAATGAGAAACGTGTGATTGGTTGTTGCCCATGCACACCTTTTCCATGGAGGAGGACATAAAGTCCATCACGAGTCTTGTGGGCGCGGAGCTGATCTGCAGTAATGATAGCCATTGGACAAGACAAAGGGCGACGATATGCAAGATAGAAGTGGTGAGAACTGTTGAGAGTTTATAACACGGGTAGAGTATTTTCTCACGTGTCAACGATTCGCCAACGATTCTACAAATTTTCAAAAACGGACTCCAGCGGCATGCACTCCCAGGCCAAGCAACGTACATCAACAATAACCGCAGAAAGAAATCTATTATGCTATCTACCGTTGTATGCTCACAATAGTACTCGAGGTGATCCTGACAGCTGAACACTCAAGTGTGGATCAAGCAGCTTCGATATCCCACACGCCAGTAAGGTGACGAAGGCAATAGTAGCCATGTCTCCAGGCAGCAGCAAGTGGTAAGAAATAGACAAAAACATACTGAATGAAATTATAGTCCAAGATACGGAACGGAACGGATTTGCCAATGCAGCGATTGTCAGCAAGCTCTCAGGAAAATCATGTGACTGATAGTCATATGCCAGAGAGAATTCTGTATTTGTATACCACAACAAGCAAGCAGGTGCCAAGACGCGGTGGGTGAGATACATAGCGGTATACTACTAACTACACCCAAGCTTCAGGGGGGGACAGCTGGAGTTGTTCCGAGTCGGGTGTGAATGTTGGTGGTGGAGAAGTTGATATAGTCATATGCTCTGTCACTCCCGTTACCCTGGGGTATCATGTCAATATTGGTTCGGAATACCAGCAATGTGAAGAGTGTTAAAATACGATCGGGGGAGGGTACAAACGGATAGTGAATGCAAACTAACTATGCTACTTATACCTATTTAGAACAATAAGCAAAAACAATCAAGAATCACATGCATCATGCAGGCTCGCATGAAAGCCAGAATCCAAAGGGGCCAAAATTTTGCTGGATTGTTTGTTGCAGACTAAAACCAGTCCGCTCATACAGAGACGCAATCAGGAAATCGCATTCAAGGACTGTGTTCTCAGATTCCATGCCCGCAAACTCGTGGCGTGTGACAAGATGTTCCAGTCAGCTGACTGAAAAGCTCACATGACAGTCGCGTATATCTATACTCAGATTCAGACTCCGCCGAGAGCATAAAATCTGTTGAACTTCTCTTGCCAGAAGTTTGTCTCCTTCGCCATGGATGAATTCTCCGATATTCTTGGTCAACAGACTAAGCCTTCGGTTTCCTGGTTTCGAAGCACTTGTTTCCTCCTATTATCCTTTGTACTCAAACTCTTTTTTGTTATCGCGTTTGTTTTCGCGTCTGTTTTCGTGATTTTGCTCGTGAGACGTGCACGAATTTGGTATTTTGCCAGGAAAGAACAGTCGCGCAGGCGGTAGATTTTTAAACTCTGTCTTTCGCGATCTTCTCTCATTTCTGGGTCTCACAGGATCTTGAGACGAAGATATGGAATTCCTGATACTGATCGTCGCTCGTTTGACGTGGCACATGATGACGCTCTGAAGTCTATCAGACCAGAAGAGTCGGTTAGACAGGAGGCCGAGAGAACTCGAAAAGAGGCCAAGAGAACTCAAAAATTGGCTGAGAGGTTGGAAACTTATAAGTTCAATTTTGGTACGTTCGTCCGCAGATATTGTACTGTTATCTCTGACTCCAACTCCAACCTAGATGCTCCCAACTTTGCAAGGAAGCCCGTCGAGAGGTTCCCCCGAATTTCGAAAGAAGAAAAAGAACTACTTATCCAAGATGCGAAACTATTGAAACGTTTTCCTTGTCCCTCGTAGGTCTGGTTGCATGTGCATGTGACTGTCATCTGACATTTATATAGTTTGGAAGCTAATAAAATTATTATAATCGAGGATGGTGACTCACAGTCACAACAACTCTCACGGCCACAATTATTCCCACAACCACAGCAATTCTCACAGTCACAACAATCCTCTTCTCAGCCACCACAGCAATCCTCCTCTCAGCCACCACAGCAATCCTCCTCTCAGCCACCACAGCAATCCTCTTCTCAGCTGCCACAGCAATCCTCCTCTCAGCCATCACAACAATCCTCTTCCCAGCCACCACAGCAATCCTCCTCTCAGCCACCACAACAATCCTCTCAACCATCTCAACCATCTCAACCACCTCAACCACAGCAATTTTCTCAACCACAACAATTCTCACAAAGAAGTGAAGAAGATCTCCTTCGCCAAGTAGTTGGACAGAATCGTGAACATGGCACAAACCTAAGGGAAGGAACGGAAGCAACTCAGGCTACCAGTGGCGAGTCTCCCATAGTTATAGACGATGATGAAGGTGGCAATCGTGACCTAACCCAGCGTGGTAAGAAACGCGACCGTGCAGAAGCTGAATCAACGCTTGGTGATGATGAGGACGATGTCGTTGAACTGGATGCGGATGAATCTGTGCCTTTGAGACGTAAACGCCGGACTCTCCCAGAAGGTGAAACTGACATTGCCTTGGCGCCCACTCGTGGCCAGAAACGCAGCCATGACTCAAATGACGACAAAAATGAGGCTGAAGATGAGAATCCGCATTCTCAGAAGCGCATGAAAGTGAGCGAACAATCAACCAGTAAAATATCAACCGAACATGGCGACCGCACTATCGGCGAAGAATGGGTGGAAGACAATATTAGATGGAAGCTTGGTTCCAATGGCGAGTTGTTGCGTCAAGGTATAGCTAGACAGAAGACGCTGGCGTATCGTATGGTGAGCCATATTTATATTACAGGGGACGTGTGCACTTATTACTCGATTTTAAGCCCGCTGATTCTGTACACCCCGACCGTTTTGCCGAACAGGAAGTCTATGTTAAAAAATGGTTTACTGAAGAAGAGCATTCCGCCGCACAAAGCCGTGGCATTCTCATCGAACAAGACACTCTTAAGGAACAAATGATCAGAGCATATAAACTTACTGCTGACCTTCGATCGGAACTTGCTGTTCGGCAGGTAGGAATATTTTCTTTCTAGTGAATCTCGTTGACCGAAAGCCGGTTTTGGTAGAGGGATAGAGAAGCACATTACCGACCCCTGCTTGAAGCCCTTTGGGCCAAAAATTTCGGCTCTCGAGTGAAGGGGCCGCCTAGCGCTCAGCCAAGTCAATATCCAATCAACGGCGACATCCTCCCCCCGTCTATCCGTGCTCTCATAGACGAAGAGAAAAAGAAGAGACTTAATGGATCTGACAAGGGCGATAAGCAATCCGATCCGGCTGTCCGAGGACCTAATTTCACTGTTCCAACTATCACAGTCTCTACTCCTTAGGCAGTCTAAATCAGGTTGGATCTGCTCTCCTCTTCAACCTACAGACGACTAATAAGAATCTGCTCTCCTCTTCAACCTACAGACGACTAATAAGAATCTGCTCTCCTCTTCAATCTACAGACTCTAATAATTGTAATACTAGATACTCTGTCATAGCTCACAGCCTTTTCCATCTCTCAAGTTGGTTTCCGGGGATTGGGTCTGTTTATTCTTACTAGAGACACTATCAAAACTCTAGAATAAATCTGCAGATTTACAATGTATTTCCGGTGATATTCTAACTAATCGAAGGGTCTTTTCCGGTGGACCCTACCTAATTCTTGGAGGTCTACTCTAAAACGTGATTACGATTACGTAGTCTCAATTCCATAGGTGATAAGACCATATTAAAAACCTGAATTTTACTGAACATGAGAGCGTTCAAATGCATTACATTCACGTTTGTTATACTAAAATCTTTTAAAATCTTTGCAAGCAAGACTGGAGGGTACTGTCCAACAAGGTTATGACCACGTGAGTGGATGTTACACAAGACTAAGACTGAGTCTTGGCTGAACATCGCCGGAGCACAATACGCGTCAAAATTTCACCTGCAGGCTGGAGAACTGTGATATTCTATTTACCCACTGGACACCGTCAAATACCCTACGCAATATTTGAATATAATATCTACACTCCTAAATGCAGACAACCGAGACACCCAGGCGACCACGACCTCCTGCCAAGGTCCGGCGGTCATTAGCGAAGGATTCGACCGCACCCCCATCTGGCTACATGTCAACACTTGCTTTCCCAATGACTGGTGACGATAGTACGAGAAATGAGTGGGATAGTAGACTGGCAGCTAGGACCAAGTCAGGAAATCCAGATGATGACCTGGCTTGGTTGAATGAAAAGTCGAGAGATGAATTGGCAGATCTATTGGTTGAAGCTGATAGTCTCATCAAGGAGAGAGAGAGTGGTATGCGTTTTCCTCAAGGAAAGGGAAAGAAGTAGCTGACCTAGGACTGATCCTATCCCGTTGTTTGGTTAACCTCAGAGCTTAGTCTTACTTCCATAGCATGCAAGTCGTTATACGAGAATAATGTCATGCTGAAAACCAAGCACGATACACTGTTTCAACGAATTTCACCCGACATCGATACTACTTCATCTCCGAACCAAAGTCCCCTTTCATCAATTTCGCCATTGTGGCCTGCGTTTGCAACCCTCAGTCGGTCAGACTCCGAGTTCGGTGCTGACGACATATCGCCGGAGCACATGCTGTCAAAATCCTGCAGGTACAAAACACGTCGTGGGGTTTCCGTTCCAACACTGGATATATCACTCCTCGCAGATCAGAACGCTGAGTTGCTGTCGAAACTGGAGAAATTAGAGTCAGAGGCAACTAGCGCAGACGCAACTGGTCGGAGAGAGCTACGAAGGCTCGAAAAGGAGATTGGTTTACTGAAGGAGGAATTAGAGAAGACCCAGGCACGAAGTGATGAGCTCGAGGAGAAAGCCAAGTCAGGTTTTGGTCTAGGCGCAGAGAAGATGGTTGAGGAAGCATGGAAGAGGAAGCAAGAGCGGGAGGCCAGGATAAAGTCTCTCAAAAACCTGAGATCTCATGACCAAGGTTGTGAAGCCCAGAATTTTGCGCCCGATGCACCTTCGCTGTTCCATGATCCACAGGCAAAACGGGTTTTTCCGATTGTGGAGGAAGCACCATCTCTTGTAGACAATGCCGTAGACGTCCCAGACTCGAAATCATCAATAATGCAGGCACCAGAGGCACAAGACAGACAACTCGTTATGAAGTTGTTGCAAAAGATCCAGGAACTGGAGACAACGAATTCCAAGATTCTTCAGCACCAAACGGAGACAACCTCCCGATTACAGGCCGTTCAGAGGGAAACTGAGTTTATGGCCAAGATTTACGAAAGACTCAATGAACTTAAGGCTCAACACAACCATGATGAATTTATGGCCAGGGATCAAGTATCTGATGGCCTCGTCCACTGGCCCACTGGGTCACATCACACACCACAGTCCCACCGGGCAGCTAATGTCAAACGTTCACACAGCTTCCACAAGCACGAAGCTCAAAGTCGTAGACGCGTCATCGGACTAATTGGTGATTCTGTTTCTGAAGTATCTGCATGTCGTAAATCCAGGTCCTCTCTTCCTGTACCATTTAGCGAGGGTTCATTGAGTCGACGGCGACACCACTCCTCTTATTCGATCGGCAGCGGAGGTCTCGCTTCTCCAGCGCTCTCAAGCTTGAGCCTGTCATCACCGCCAGCGCGATCACTGGAGGAATTTTCTGATCTAAACCTTGCAAAAGAATTAGGAGAACAGTGGGATGAACCAGGAGATACGGGACAATCACTACCGAGAAGTTTGTCGGACCTTGGCCTCAATTTCGAGTCTCAGCCTCTATGTCCTCCACCTTCTGTTACCCCTCCACCTGAACTAAATAATTCCTTGCAACTCACCATTGATCCTCCGACACCACAAAAAAATGCTCCAACTGCGCATCCTCACGAATCCCTTTTGATCGGCAACATGTCACCTCGTTTCCAAGAATCACGTTCTCTACGAAATCATAATTACTTTTACAGTGAGGGACATTATACTGAATCGCTGGCACCCAATCGACGAAAAAGGTTTGCTGGTGCTGGCTCTTTATCTATCTCTTCTCGAAGCTCAGCAGGTCCATTATTCTTCGAAGGTTTTCAAGTGATAATGGATGAATTCGATGAACGCAATGGATCGACTCAGCAAGAGAGCAGAGATGCCGACGTTTTGCGTTCACCGTCATCTGATCCTGAGGACTATGCAGATGCGAAAGAAGAACTAGATGAGGCTGATGTCATGCTTGCCACCACTAATGCGGGCCTTGGTCAACAAATTGGAGGTACAAAGAGAGAAGAGGATATTTATAACGAAGAAAATCTATCATCGGCCAGGTCTCGCACAAGTGAGATTTCAAAGTCGACAGTAGGAGGAATCATGCTTGAAGTATGGATGTGGTTGCAGTTTGCGATCATCATGCTAGTGTTCTTGTGGGCTATGGCAAGAAAAGGTCCCAAATCAGTGTTACGGGATGCAGAGAGGAAGAGGACAATGTCAATGAAGAAGAGTGTTTGAGCATGAATAGCTTTTAACAGTGGCATTGCCTCTGATTTACTTTCCTTGTCTTTCTTGCAGCTATCATTCATTTCTATTTCTGGGGCTTCATTGATTTTCATCGGGATGAGTTGTATATTTGTCTTCTCTGACTACTTGTCACCATTCGTCGTCCAGCAACTTTCAAATGGAAGCACATCATTAGTGTCATGTTGTATCTTACAAATCATTTCTATGGATCCATAACGTGCGAATCATCACATAAAAATGAAATCACAGGTACCAAAACTTCTGAAAAATGAGCTCTTCATCCTCGTCTAGTTCTCCTGGGCCTACGAGATCTAAACGGAAACGAACGGCCGAGGTTGACGCTGACTCAGATACCTTGAGTTCTGGGCTGCAAAATGACGAGTCCGTTGAAGAAAAGGACAAGGACAATCTACCTGTGTTATCGCATGCAGCTAAACGGAAACAAAAAAGGGCAGAACTGAAATCCTTCGATGATGATTCCGGTGTACCGAAGAAAAAGAAGAGAAAGCTAAAGGATGAAACTGCGGGTTCAAATCACGTAGACAAGGTTATCAAACGACAAAACTCTGTCTGGATCGGGAACATGTCGTTCAAGACAACAGAAGAAAACATTAGAGTGTTTTTCAAAGAGAAAGGTGCTGTGGAGGCTACGAGGATTAATATGCCGACAAAGGTGGTAAAAGGACCTGAATTGAGAACAGAAAATCAAGGGTGAGATTTACTTCATGTTTTTCTCTCTTTCGTCTCTCTCTCATGTTTCTTCTCCCTGCAGCTTCGCGTACGTTGACTTTGAAACGCCTGAAGCGAAGAAAGTAGCTATTGGGCTATCTGAACAACCTCTGCTCGGACGAAAACTGTTGATCAAAGATGGTGAGCTTTTAATGATATCAAGCAGTGAAAAAAAGACTGACTGACGTGTAAGGTGATGATTTCACGGGACGACCATCTACTACCGAAATAACATCAACCAAAGTACCAAAATCACTCTCCAAAACTGCCCAAAAAATTCTCAAGCATCAAAAACAACCGCCAGTGCCTACGCTCTTCTTTGGAAATCTCAGTTTCGATACGACGGAGGATTCGATATGGGAGTTACTTGAAGCTCACCGGGATGACAAGGAGAAAAAACACAAAGGGAGGAGATTGAAAGAAGGAGAAGGAGAAAACGATAAGGGAAATGATCTTCCTTGGATACGAAAGGTTCGTTTGAGCACATTTGAGGATTCTGGGAAGTGTAAAGGGTATGTATATGTTCTCAAAAAATATATAATCAAATAACAATGCTCTCTCTCATAGGTTCGCTTTTGTTGACTTTCAGACGACGGAACACGCGACGAGCGCACTCATCAATCTTAGGAACCATCACCTCAACGGAAGAGACCTCGTCGTAGAATACGCAAGTGCAGATGCCGTCCGTCGTGGTGGCACGTCCAAAGGTCCAAATCAAAAATCTTCTCGAGATACCATCAAACCTCCCATTCGAACAAGACCAAAAGCGAACAACAACAAGGATACTTCATTTCAGAAGGAAACTGGGGTTGACGAGAAAGTCAACGAGTTGGCCCAAAACCCTTTTGAACAAAAGAGTTCTCACTCGAAATTGAACTTACCAGCGACGAGGGAGAGGAAGGGGAGGCCGAAACCAGGAGCTGCACTTGCGCTTGCTAAACGCGAGAGTGCTGCCATCGTCCCTAGTCTGGGACAAAAAATTACTTTTTGAAGCATGTCTGGTAGTTTTGGTTCTCTATAAGACTTTTTCAGGGTTTTCATTTATGCATGCAGTTGGATTTTTTCGAGTGTTGTTGATCGTCCAGTCATAAATACAAAAAGCTGAAAACTTTTGGAATATAGTCATGTCTCAAATGACAGTGTTGTATCACGGATCACATTCTCAGATTTTTTTTCCGCCTTTGCGCTCTGATTCGCCATCTCAACAGATCAAATGAGGGCTCACATCATATTCAAGCAAAAGAAATGATATCCTCCGAAAAATAACTCAAAGATCACTTCTCTCACCACTTTCGTCCTCCGCCTGAATCATACCCACCTCATATTCACCACACACATCCCATCTCGATCCCTCCGCGGACGCAGAAACATATTTTACAAATTTCATCACCCTCTCATCTCTCAACACCAACAATAGACGGTTGAAACTAGGTTGGACAGTCAAGAGCGTGTCATCATCATCGTCATCATCATCATCTGCACTAGAGTCCCGCATTTCTGTATCGGGATTGGAAGGTAGGTGATGAAATGGAAGACAAAAGAGGGGATTTTCTTGGACCATTGGAAATCCTAATGATGAGGTGGTGGTGGTGGTCGCAAAGCTTCTACCGCTGGTCAAGGTGGATGCGGGTGGTGAGTGGGGTTTTTTGGAGGTCCCAGACTTGTATATCGCAGGATCATTCTCCTCGTCATGTGGGGCCATGTAGCACTGAAAAAACTATGGATACTTTCCTCGAAGACGAAAGGCATAACTTACTTCCCAACCACCCCACTCAGCAGCCTGCCACCCTGTTTGCCTGCCTTCCTCTCCGTTCCCAGCACTGATTGCATTGCTCTTCTCATTGGTACTACCGTTTGGGCCCCTTGTCTCTGGAGTCAATCCAAGTACGACATCCAGCCTCGCCTCCTTATCATCACTTGTTGCAAGTGTATAATCTAATCCGGGGCGGAATCGTCTGGCCTCACAAAAGTACCCTAAAGGCACCAAACTAGCAACGATGGCCAACCAAGCACGAAAAGCATCAGAGGGGAAAAGTTCATCTTGTAGTGAACGTAGGATTTCATCTGGTGAGGGTTGTGCTGCGCGGGGCTCGACCGCAATAGCAAACTTTGTGTTGGCAGGTCTTGGAGCGAGAGTGCAGTAGCGCCATTTATGTGGAGGGCCACGAAGCCTCCAGTTTGACTGATTGAAAGATGAAGCTATAGCGGCTGTGTGTGGCGGGATGGGTGATGGTCTGCCGGGACCGAGGCCATCTCTTGCATCCAAATCGCGGAGACGATTTTCGAGTGCTTGAGCAAGATCATTGGAGAGAAAATAGTACAACTCGAGAGAAGATTCTTCGGCAAAGCGTGCTGCGAGGGCTTTCATTGTTCGAGGCTGAAGGTATACTGGGTTGAGAAATTCGGAGAGAAAGGCAGCGTGGTGTTCTGGAAGAGCCATAGCCGTTGCAAGGGCTCTTTCGTCTGTGTAGGCATAGGGTCTGAATTGGACGTGTGTGGATTGCTTGGGGGATGGATAATTGGGAGGATGTGATCAAGGGACAGGATACGCACCAGCTGCTCCCGAGAGCTTTTGTAGGGTGGAGTTATTTTGTCGGGGATATACCCTTCTTCGCACTCTTGTGCTGCGTGGAACCATCCGCTGATGCTGAGTCGCTCTCGTCCATCTTCATCTCCACCGACGACGACTTCTTGGACGGAATGGAAACTGTGGCCAGGCTGAACCTCAAAAAAGACGAACTGGTTCCAGCTGGGTGGTATGCTCTTTACAGGGATAGGATCTGGCTCAAGAGAGCCGTCGGGGGCTGCTGAGACGGAGTAGAGCTCGAGGGCGCCGCCCCAGTTGTTCTGCCAGATGTGGTAGTGTGGGAGCGGCATGTAGAGGATGTAGGAGAGGCGACGTGTGGCAATAACGTCGTCGTGGTTGAGGAGATGGCAGCCTCTGGAGTAGGAATTGACGGACATGTCCTGCTTGACGCCCGAGAGCGGGCCGCAGCCGGTGACTGCGCGCAAGAAGCTGCGAAACTGGGGCGAGTAGATGGCATCGCGGAGGGCAAGGAGGTTGGGGAGCAGGGCGATCTGTTCTGGCGAGAGAAAGTCGAGAGACGCAAGGTCGCCGGTCTGGTTGACCTGTGCACGCTGTTTCGGACAGGCTGGGAGAGAGAAGGAAAGCGAATACCTTGTAGATGTCCGTCTCTTTTTCGGCAAACGAGAGCTGGGAGATGCACTCGTCCTTGACCCTGACGAGGACGTCGTCGCGGAAGAGCTGCTGGATGAGGGCGTGCTTGAAGGGGGAGTTGGCGCGGTATGAGGAGCTGAGAGCAGCGATGGAGTTGTGGTCGAAGAGGAGCGGGGCGAAGACGGATGCGGGGTCGCTGTTGCGGACGGCGGCGACAGTGTCCGGCACAATCCGCGGCCGCTTGGAGCCCTGGCTCGGGTCAGGACTCTCTCTGCCGTGGATGCGGGCCATAGGGGCTGCCGCTGAGCACGTGCTGAGCTGCTCATCGGGTCACGTGGAAGCAGGTCACGTCAAACACGTGCTGTTACGATGCAGTGGGTCACGTGTACTCGTCACGCGACGCCATGCTCCGTCGTCTTGCAGGCCGCGACTGGCAGGTCGTCGTCGGGATTGAATCACATGCACAAATTAAAAGCCGACACAAGCTGTTTTCGCAGAGCTGGAATCAAGCAGGTGAGGCCAACTCGGCGGTTGCCGTCCTCGATGCTGCCTTCCCCGGAACGCTCCCAGTATGTTTTCGGTTTGTTTTTTTATTTTGATGCTCACTTTCTCCAGACACTCAATCCCACATGCGTCGACTTGGCTCTGCGCACGGCAATGGCGCTCCAGTGCTCCATCCAGCGCCACTCCTCATTTGACCGCAAACACTACTTCTACTCCGATCTCCCTCTCGGCTACCAGATCACCCAGCAATACGGTCTGTCCTCCCATTCACCCCCATTCATCCCCTCACTCTCCTCCCAGCACCCCTTGCTAAACACGGCTTGCTGTCTATCCCCGGAACATCTCCCATTCGCATAAAACAAATCCAACTCGAACAGGTAAGTCTCTCCCCTTCCCCACATCCTTCCCCTGGCTTACAATCCAGGACACCGCAAAATCCACCTTTCTCCCTCGATCCCGCTCATCTCATATCGACCTCAACAGAGCAGGAATCGGCTTGATGGAAATAGTCTCCGAACCTGATCTACGGTGCGCTTTCCCTCTATTTTCGTCCCGGCAACACACCAACTCTTCCAGCTCCCCAGAAGATGCTGCCGCCTATGTCCGTTCCCTTCAGTCCCTTCTTCGAGCTGTAGGTTCCAGCGACGCAAACATGGAAGACGTACGCCTTTCTCTATCTCCACCTCCAAGCACTTATCCGTCCCCCAGGGTTCTCTTCGCTGCGACGTCAACGTTTCTATCAGCCCTGTCGGTGCCCCTCCTGCCTCTGGTACCCGCTGCGAGATAAAAAACCTCAACAGTATCAAATTTATCACTGCCGCTATCAGTATGTTTACCCCCTAATCTACCCATTCAATCTAACCTTCCTTGTAGCATATGAAATTCACAGACAATCCACCTTGTTCGCAGACTCTCCTGAAACACCTCTCCAACAAGAAACTCGAGGCTTTGACGAAATCACATTCCAAACTTTCAGACTCAGGTCAAAGGAACATGCTCCTGACTACCGATACATGCCCGACCCAAATCTCGGTGTTCTTCGTTTGAGCAAGGTACCCCTTTCCCTTGCCGCCGCTACTGTGCTCGTCTTGCTCAATCCTTCATATCCAGGAACGTATCGACAGCATCCGCTCATCTCTTCCCGAACTCCCATGGCAGACACGTACACGACTGGAACAAACATATGCTCTCTCAGACAGAAACGTCAACGTCTTGTTAGGCATCGACAACGGACGTCAAGTAAAATATGACGGTCAAGATCCCGGAGAATCAAGTGCTGTCACGTATTTCGACAAAATCGTTGACGGCTTTGGAGATCCCAAGCGAAAGAAAAGGGACCCAAAGGCCGTTGCCAATTGGTACGTCCCACGCTCTCTTCTGCGGCAAGCTTTGAGAGTTTCCTCCACCAGGGTCACACAAGAACTCCTGGGCCAGCTTGCCTCCCAGAAAAAAACATTTCAGCAAAACACAATATCCGCTTCCCAGTTGGGTGAGCTCATAGACATGGTTCAATGTAGCACTATCACGGGTAGAGTAGACTTTTTCCCTATCAATGTTCATTGTCTCATGCACACACAGGCACAACAGGGAAGCAGCTCATTCGACATATGTTGACGAACCCATCCACCGACTCTGTCCTGAAAATCGCCTCTGATCTCGATCTTCTCGCCTTGTCATCGACTGCATGCGGTCTGCAGACTCGTGATCCACTGGTAGAGATTTGCGAAAAGGCAGTAGCAGAACTCGCTGCCGAAGTCGTGGCGGTCAAGAAAGGAAATAAGAATGTGTTGAATAGAATTATAGGTTTTGTGATGAAGGAATCGAGAGGGAGAGCTGATGCACGGAGAGTCAAGGAGATTGTTGAGAGGCTGGTGTGTGGAGGGACATAATTCCACTTGTGTTGATATCCAAGTAAAACAAATTAAAAAATCCTCAAACTCAACACTACTCAAAACACTTGCACATGGGAGACTGGGAGGGTTGGCAGTTTCAGCACAAAGATGATTGCGGGACTGTAGCTGATTTTAGAATTGGAATGGAACGCAAGCACCGAAACTGGTTTGGTTAAATCGGGATGATGATTTTTTTTTTTTTGGTTTCGAAAGTGGTTTAGTGGTGCAATCCCCTCGTGATGGCTCCGAGGAGATGATAGAGACTTTGCCATAATGAATGAACTACCAACGTTGTTAGTTTTTTTTTTAACAACAACAAAAAAACGTGCTTGGAGTTGAGTCGGATTGGTTTGGCTCGTTGGTCAGCTGCATTCCGAAACGATTTAGTTGTTTTTTTGAATCAGCATTTTCCATATGTGAAGAAACCTTGTCCCCCCACGGCCCTTTCAGTTGTTGTGAATGAGAGACTGGTTCTATACTTCTTTACTCTCGTATTTTTCCTCGTTCAGAAAAGGAGGAAGGCAAGGATCCCGCCTCCGAAATTCAAGGATCCGACTTTTTCAAAAGAGAGACAAGATTATCTCCGTGGAAATAGGGTTGGGCTATTGTTAACCAAAAAAAAAAAAAGGAGGATCATGTCTCTCTCTTTCTCTCTCTCTTGGTCAACTCAACTACTTGTTTTTTTTAACTCCACGGACATGATGATTTTGTTGAATGAGTCGACAAGAAAGAAAGAAAAAAAAAGTCCGAGAAAAGAGGATCTGGGTGTTTGAAACGACTAGTGGGTGGTATCTCTCCTTGGCATCAAAGCGACTTGGGAGCGACGGGGCCAAGAAATAAATAAACACACACACACACGCAACGTCTACATCATCATTGACTTTTTTTCACACCTCTCCAGTAACCACACGCGTACACACGCACGTGGACCCACACAGTCGCTAAAAATAAACGAAACGATTTTCACGGATACAAACTTAAAAAACCTTTTTTATTTATTTATTGTTTCAATCATTGGAAAGACACCGAAAACAAAGGAACGGTGTTGTGTTCGATACGATCGTTCCTTTTTTTTCAGATAAAAATAAATATCAATTTGATTGATATGATACGCAAGTTTTTTTTTTTTTTTTGGCATTCGCCTCGGCCCCCCCCCCTTTTTTTTTTTTTTTTTTTTTTTTTTTTATTTTATTACACAAATTGGATGATTGATTTATTTGTTTGATTTTTTATTAAAGTTTTTTTTTTTTTTTTGGCATTCGCCTTGGCCCCCCCCCTTTTTTTTTTTTTGCTTTATCGAAAGATGAATGAATGAACGAACTTGGATGAATGAGATATCCGGTGTAGACGGCTTTTTATTCGTTTTGATATGAATTGATAATCATGATATATACGACATGAACTTGTTGGTTGTGTTTTCTTTTTACAATCATGCGCCCTGGTATAGAGTTACTCCAATCAAAAAAAGAGTATATGGTTTTTTTTTCTCTCTTCCTATAAGGAGAATTTTGTGTGCGTGTGGTGGTCGGTGGAGGAGGACGTTTTCGGATCATGAGAGAGTGTGTGTGTGTGTGTGATGATCAAATTTCGAAACATTGATCCGTTTAGCTGGACTTTTTTTTTTTACAAAGTTTTCTTTGCGACGACAACAACAACGATGGAGGGGGTGAGTCCCCTCCTTGGCTGAAATGAATACATTCTATTATTATAGTTGAGGCTTTGTGAATGGGCTTAAGCTTGATAGAAACGCTGTGTTTCTTACTGATACCAGTTTTTTAAAACTCTGAAGAGGGATCTAGCTTGGGGACGTAAAAAAAAATCTTATTCTTCAAAAGAAATACTCTAACCGCTTGTAAAATGTGATTTCCTGACCTATGATAGTTCAGACTTCTCTTATTATGGATATTTTCATGCATAAAATTGATGATGGCTCCTAACCGAATGAAAAGAGGGATGTTATAGGTCAGCAGACTGCCAGACAAAAACTAGTTCAAGCACTACTACATCTTCTTTCTCTTGTATCATGTCAGACGCTCTTTGAACTCAAACTACCGTGCGGTCTTTGACAGAGAGGACATTGGGATAAAAGCTCTCTCGAAACAAGTTGACTCAACTCGTCACCCCAACGACCGACCTGGATGGTTTCCAGACCACCCCTTGGGTGTCACCGACCTTCAGAGTGCCATGTTTGACCATTCATGACCACCCATACATTGACCGATGGACTACACCATTCTTCATAATGGTTACGGTGACCGTATCTTAGCACTGAAATGATTGTGAATGCTGAATCCAATGTGCAGTTCTGTCCATCCCTATACATCTTGATACATACAAGTGCCTGGACCTCAAAGTCGGACTAAATAGATCGCAGTATTGATTTGAGGGGTGTGCACTGTAGGTGATACGACATATAAATAGGTCAAAGGCGTGAATCACCACGTACAAATACCCTCTCCTTCCGAACGGTGTGAATGTGATGAGCTGTTTATTTATTCTTATTGTGGGGAGGATAATATTTTTGGCTGCAGCATTCTACCGACTCAAATGCTTCCTGAGATAGTCAATGGTTTCCATACTTCCCTGGCCCTACTTGACTTGAAACACCGTCAGGATGAACCAAGCCTGTATCATTTCTCACGTCAAGTAAGGGTCTGTCAAAGTCAGTGATGGAGTGGAGACGAGAGTTCTTTTTCTCCTAGTACCTGATGTAAGAGATAGATGTTTCATCACAAACTGGCAGGGACGCCCAACTGCCTGACGAACTCCCTGCAAAGGAATAACAGTTCTTTTCGGGAAGGAATCTGATTTAATTATAACTTATGACATGCTCTCCCAATAATCATGATGGCAAATGTCAGGAACAAGTCCCCTGCGCAGTCGATGAGATGTTCTCTTTCTTGAACGCGAATAAGTTGAACCGGACGTGATTATGTTGATGTATTCTGTAACATGATAGCGGTTAAGAATTACCGTGTAGATCAGGGTATGAAGGTTGCAATTTATTTATAGACCATCTTCAATGTTCCAGTAAAGCCACACATTGTTTTCAGGCAAAAATCAAAAGATCCAAGAGCCAGGTAAAAATAATGGGTTCCAAAGAACAGGACCGGGTTATCCGGCGCCATGGGACAAGGAGTATATCAATACATGTAGTATACATAGAAAACCAAGGTGCTGACGTATAGAGGGCCTGGGTCGAACAGCAATCTCTGAATTATCGACGTTGGACATGGACACTATAAGGGAATCTATGATATGATCAGCTTCATGGATATCAAGAAGGCTTGCGAAAAATGAAAATACAAACCTGTATGTCTGACACTTATAACGAACCCTCACGGCTATGAGAAAGCCAAACCAGCCCACGTACCAAGGGCTCCCATGATCGCGCCACTTGCAATTGCTTTGAAAGTCGAAGAAGCAGAAGACGTTCTTCCAGCAACATTGGAGATATTGCTGGCTGTATTAGGGTTTGGATCCTCAATCGATTTAGTAAGCTCTTCAGCGAGTTTCTTTACTGCATTCAAATCGCTTCCGATGACAAGTAAGACGTCCTCCTCCTCTTTATCTTCACTATAAATGGGTCGAACATGCAATTTTGCGGCTTTAGCTGATACCTTCACCTCATCTACATCCTGTCTCTTGTGGATGTAGACACTAGCAGGGGACGCCTGAGAAAGCGAGGCCAGAAACAGCCGACGCTGTTCTTGTGTTTGCGATCTCTGCAGAGGTAACGTAGGGTTGGACACTAATGGTGGTTTAAATTGGAGATCGGAAAGTGATGTTGACACGGCATCGCAGTTGGAATCCCTGAATGACGTCTGAATACCTACAGAATTCTTCGCGGGTGACAACTCTACATCGAGGAGCCCCTCAATGCTAGACTCCCAAGATGGCGCTTTCAGAGTCCCCGGCATCAATATCTGGGGACCCGAATTCATCTTGAACTTGATTGGGGTCGTAGTATCCTGCCCCTTAGATCGTTTACTATCATTGTCTTTCGATGCAGTTATTCGCGCGCGATAGCCAACCGGATGTCGACCATGGCTCTCTTTAGGGACTAACGGATCGAGACCTATGGACTTCAGAGCTTTACTGAGATCCTCTTCTAATCTCTCCTTTCTCTCCTTTGTTGGGCTTGTACTCAAGTCCTCGCTTTTGGTGACATTTGGACATCCTGACCTGGGATGGCCCCGTCGTGACTGTGCGCACTTGGTGCACTTTGGCGCCTTTCGACCAGGTGTGATATCAGGAGAGGTATCCAGAAGGGTGGGTTTGCCGGTAGGCGACGACTGAGCAGAACGAAGAGTTGGTGGCATGGGAATGGGGTCGATGCGAACTTGATCTCAGGTGGAAAATGCCGTGGGATGTTTCTAGTTGTCCGTTCGGGTTAGCTCCTGTCGTCGCTCGTGTCATTGTTGTCCCTCGACCCTGACAAAACTTGATATCACGCGATAAAGCTAAATAATATTGTTGAGATAAAATACAGTGAATGATATATGACACAACGGAATACAAAATAGCACCAAACTAGCTACGCCTGTAGGAAGAAAGATGCTTATAGAATACTCCTGGCCAAAACAGTACTCCAGGTCGGAGGAAGCACATCGTTGAGCTGTTGTTTTCCTGTCGGGGAAAAGTATCAACTGATAAATAAACCAATAATCACACCGGTAAGGAAGTGAAAACATTGCTATTAAATTACGACCATGGTTTGAGGTGTGCAAGTGTTGACTCAGAAATTCCTATTGAGCTGCCACAGTACCGGTTACGACGGCAACATTTTCACCGAAAGGCAGTTGGGGGGATTTGGGGTCGGGTTGTTCCTTTGGCAGCGGTGGGGTCTCCGAAGCAGACGGTAGACCTGCAGGTGTCATGTGATTTCCATTGTCCGTAGACTTGAGAGGTAAGTCCGTTGATTGTGATGATCTGAGGAATGGCGTATTTGAATGCTATTTCGGCGACCATGTTTACTGAACAAACCGCTGTCTCTTGTTGGGCATATCAGGCGAGGTATTGTTAGACTTGCCAGATCCCTTGGAGAGGAGTAAAGCACGGCGATCAGTCCACTTTGTCATCATAGCTTAGATTGCCTACTTTTGTTCGCTTTTGAGCCGACTTGGTGGGACGTTCTCCGGGATCGAAAACATAATCCGGTAAAGAAGAGCTGAAATATATAAGTCTGTAGAGACAAACACTGCATAAAGGGTAGTCAAACCTTTTAATATGCCGTATTATGATCCCCATAGTCGAATCGGAGAATTTCTCCCACATCTTGACCTGTTTCTGGAATTCTAAAGTAGGGTAAGAGATATCTAATCGCCGTGGACCAACGGATCCAGCTTCAAGGCACCTGGTCAAAGATTGTTTGCATTGAGAAAAGGAGAACAAAGTACGTTGTTTTGGTTCAATCAGTAGGCCAATGTAGAACGTTGTTGAGTAAACAGGGCCAGCACCTTCTTTGCCTGCGATGTCTTCCTTCTTGCGTATTTCAATGGTTTTAGTCATTTCTCCTTGAGCAACAGCACGAACTTCTTCTTCATTTAGGCAATATGCCACTTGGTCAAAGCCTTTGATGAAAGGATGGGCCAGTGTCAAAGACTCCACGAATTCTAACTTCATGACAAGTTGACGTAGTCGGGATTCAACAGTACCAGCCCTAGTCACAATGCAGGTAAAGGTACAAGATGTGCATAAAGAATCAACGCACCATTTGATCTGGAGATCTGGGTTTCCTGTTGAGGCAATTACTTGCAGATAGTAGCGGTACTTGTGGAAAAAATCATGTTTCGCAAACAGATCAGACCAAGAGGCACTTCCAACGATGACTTTGTCCACTATATCGGCGCCTAGTCGATGGCAGGAGTGAGAATTCAGGTAGGAGTGGAGATAATACAAACCCTTTTTGAATTCATCCGTCATAATCATTTGGGTAGATTCTGTGACATTGTGCGTCGCACACATGGACGGATATGCGGGTGTTATGATGGGCATTCGGTGGGTACGGTCCGTAGGATATAGCTAGACATCGAAGGGATTGGCGGAAGAAATTTGATGATTGCAACTGAAGTACAACTTACTTTGGGATTCCACACCCGTACCTGTAGTGGGCCATCTTCAATTTGTTTCAATAACACTGGTTGTGGCCAGGACCTGACGTGAAATAATCAACATTGGCAGCTGAAAGGTGAAATCTGAACATACCATTGATACATGATAATGAAGAAGCGGCTAACAATTGCGCCCGCTGTTGCGTTTGGATAAAGTTGACATATCCGAGCTACGAGCATTGCCCAAGCAACACCTCCGAGAAAACCATTTACGTTAGAATAGATGGCTCTTCCTGATGGCAGATGAGCTAATTCTGTTGAAAACGGGATCATGGTACTGACGTTGAGCCCATAGTTTTATACATCGTAATGAGTCTCGGAAAACATGGACGTTAGGAACTAATCGAAGAACAGAGTCCGTCACTCGGGAGCCTAATGTGAATGTTAACGACATATCTCGTAGTAAGGTTCAACATACCTCCTAGGCTTCGTATACATCGTTCATCTAGATTTCGTAGTAGATTATCATCCTCCAGTGATAAATCATCAGGGATTGACGATAGGGCCAGTCGCGCCATAAGAAGATCGACAGGAATTCCCGAAATTTTGGTCTTGATAACTGGGACATACGCTTCCGGTACACCCTATTACCATAAAAATCGATCTATTTTCTCAAGGTCAAATCCTACATACCGAGACTTCTGTCACTCCTTCCAAGTCCTGAAGCATAGGCTCAAAAATATCAAAGAAATCCTCTCGAGAAACGTGTTTGGGCACAACACATAACGTATCGATATCTGTTCCAGGTCCATGTACACCAAGGCGATATGACCCAAACGTAAATATCTTTCCGCCTGCCGCGTTGGCAACCGACTCAGATAAACCCCGTTGGAGAGCAACTTTGTGGACAAATTTCTTGACAAGCTCAGCGATGCGCCCGAGGACGATTTCCCTGTAAATATACATGATGGTAAGTTTCTATCAGGTAGGCTAAGTCGTCTGCGGGAAATCGAGGCTTCTCGTATATGCATTACGATGCTGCCAAGTAATTCTTTGGAAGTTGGTGATGTTATGTCGACCGGTGGATACGAAGCGATTATATTTTCAGAGCCAGAAACGTAGGCTCTGGACAGTGTGATGCGAGTACACGTACACTCACCTGAGCTGAGATTCCTCTTCCGACTCAAACATATTTTGCCGTCCTAGTTCTTCCATCAGAGTTACCGTTAATTCTTTTTCTCGTTCAGTGGACTCGGAGGTGGATATTGGAGGAGTAACTCCGAGATAGCTGCAGCGAAGGTGAGTATCATCGTTAGTAGCCTTCGACATGCGCTTCATACCCTTTGTCACTTTCGGCTGTCATCTGAATCGTTGACAAATGAACGAAGGAAGGTATAGTTGTAAGTTGCCGCCGGTAGTACAGCGATGCGATCCCTTCAATCAAGGTCACGTGGAACCAATGTGACTGGCAAGTGATTATCCACCATTCATCCATACGCTATCTACGTATAGCTAAACAGATGAATATCTTACCAGCCCATAATACTACCATAAGCGAAAAAAACCCTTTGTCCATCGAGAATACCAATACATCAGTTGTTACGATTAATACTCCGGTCAAAATAGAGGAGATAGTTCACTGAACTTGCCGGACTCTTTGTGTTTCCGCAGCTTTACCCAGATAAGATAAGCCGCAATAAAAGCCGCAATAAAGAAACATATCAGGCCTAATAAGATAAAAATGACGATATCCGTAGTCCCTCCACTAGAAGTGTACGTTTGGGACTCTACCATCAGAATTGTGGCGCGAGAATGCAGAGAATGCAGTTTGAATGGCCAGAAATTGCCACCATCAGGGGGCACAATACAAATTAATGAATCTGCACCAGGGATGACCTCAAAACCTGTCTGGACAGACAACGAATCAGTCGTATTAGTGTCTAGAATCCAGGGTGCAGGAGGGGGTACTATGTCCGAAGTACTACAGTTCGGCCCTCGGGCACCAATGAAAGACGTGCTTCCAGACAAAAAATTGCCTTGAATAGTGAAATTATGAGCTGAGGTCACACCAATGGCGTAGCCAAAGGCACCGCTGAAGGAATTCCCCATTACCGTGCCGGAATGGGAAACGTTATTTCCATAACGGTCCCCAAACCAGGTGCGAGGTCCTATTGCGAGGCCGATCCTAAGGAAGAGGTATTCTCAGTAAGGAGATTTGCCAAGGGAGTGCATACGTACTTGATGATGGCATTATTGGAATTAGACCCCAATTGTTTGCCCGGTTCCGGTTGATCAGTGGAAAACCCCCCTTGAATGGTGTTGTTGTATACGATGACATTAGAATAACTCCCCATAAATGGTTCGTAGTCAACCATATTAATGCCACCGAGCAGTGTTTGCTGCAACAAGATTGAGAAAGAGATGCCATTCGTGATAGAATAATGCTTACGTTCGTAATCCAGATAGTATTGTTGTAAATTCGACTCCCCGGAGAACCAAAGGTCACAATTGCCCCGTCTGTAGCATCTCGAATCATATTATTCCGGACGACACTATCTCTGCAGGCCAAACTGATACCATCCGCCCATTCCTGGAAGTTTTCGGAACCACAGGGTCCGATGTCATTATTTTGAATAGTGACATTTCTGCAGGTCAGGGATCCCTCGTCTATGTGCAAGCAACTCCAATCTCTAGGGTCAACCGATCTCACAAATTCAATGATTTGACCAGAATTAGATCCTCCCATCTCAATATTGGCTCCACCCTTCGTAGGAGGACCTCCACCACGATTCCCATCGATCTGTGCATGGAATAAACAAGTCTCAGAAAGGGCAAACACGAAGGGAGAAATAGTAAAGACGACCTGCACATTTCGTAACTTCACCCCTGAACAGTTTGCACATGTACCATCTACAGCGGTCGTATGTCCTTGACCATTGGTTGTGGGTCCACTCACAACGAGAGTCGCTCGCTCGTCTCCGACAGGGTAGCCTAACGTGCTAATTTCTTGGTTGGGAGATGTAAATAAGATAGGTGCCTGGATAAGATATCGAGAGCTTGGGCAGAGCTGAAGCACATATTCGGGACCCGTACTGTTTAGAAGCGTGTTCAAACGATCAGTGACGTTATCTGCGGGATAAGGAGGTTCGCAATTTGTGTTCGCCTGGCGACCTAGAATACTAAGAAAATTCTATCACTTGAACTTGAACTGGACGCTGGTCGGGAGGCACCTTCTTTGGTATCGGTCGGGTGTTCCACTCGAGGAGTGTTTTTGCATAGGGCAATTAACGATAGTATGGCGAGGGTGAAGGCGTCATTTTAAATCACATAGGTGCTGAGACTACAAACCTGTGTCTACGTCATCAAGAATGCGTCCGGACACATTTTCTGTTTGTCATGTTTCAAATGAATGAATGTATCGGAAAATCGGATCCTATTTTAAACACCACTTTGTCTCACTCAAGTCTTTTTCGATCCAATGAAGAAGGATGATGCAAGGTGATGCACTGAAGAAGTTTGGGAACAGACCTTATCCCGAGTTAGCGCCACATGATGTATATCTAACTTCCACAATAATTGCTTGACCTCTCACCAAGACTCATTCAACACAGTCCTGGAGAACCGCACAATAGCAGGCATTCGATGGTCTGAAGACTGGCGTGTATATAATTTGCACGAGACTCTTGGCGAACCCTAACTCGCTGTGTGCAGATACATGGATCTTATCAAGGTTCAAATGAGACATGTGCACTAACATGCCTTGCTTCAGGACTTTCGTCCCTGGGTTTCCCTTTTTGATTTCTTTTTTAGTCTGGCTTGTTCTTTTTTCCACTTCTTGATCAGATAATCGCGCATAGGATCTTCTGGGTCAATATCAGGACCCGACTCGGATGATTCAGCGTTCTCCATTTTTTCTGGAAGATCATTGAGAAAGGAATACCCATAGGAAAAGGGACAAATCACCATGTACAATAAGTTGTGGCTTTGCATTCAAGCTTTGCTCCTTAGCATCAACCCATTCACCATTTTCATCCTGAATTTTGGGTTGTTTGTAATTTTTCACATGATCGACACGGAGTGTTCTTCCCAAGACCTTAGCTCCGTTGAGATTGTCGACAGCAAGTGTAGTGGAACGCTGATCTTCGTACATGAGAAATCCAAAGCCTCTAGTCTTGCCGGTTTCCTTATCGCGAGGAAGATTCACGTCCATAACCTCACCATACCTAGCAGCATTGATTGAAAAACACCGTTCTATCCCGGGTTTGGGTGTACGCACTGAGAGAATATTGTGATGACGTCCCCTTCCGTCAAGTCGAAGTGTAAACCACCAACGAATATGTAAGCCGAGTCTTTGTAATCCTCATGCCAAGAAGCTGCGCCAGAACCAAGTTGCTGAAGTTCTGCCTCGTTGATACGATCTATTTCTCGGACTACACTGAAGAGAATCAACTATTGTCAACTCAGCAAGAACAGGACATACTTCATATTGGTCAAAGAAAATATTTTCCCACGTTATCGGCGTTGTTTGATCTTAAAATTTGTGATACAATGGTTCAATCCTTGCTAAATGCCTTCTTTCACACTACCACCAATCAATGACAGTCCAGACGGCGGCTGGGGTCCATCAATTTCAAATTTTCCAAATCAATTCAAATTCAAAGACATCCCTTATGCTCCTTATTCGAAATCTGATAAACTTGGCCGATTTGCAGACTGGAATGATATCTCATCTGATAGCCGTCAAACAGCAGTAGGGCTCCCTTCAACTCAGGGCACCCGTGCTCCCACTTCTAGTGGCCGCAGAAGAGATGGAACTCAGGCGTTTGGAAGCGGTACTGCAAGTGCTTTTGCCTACTTCCACGTGGAGGACGAAGCATCGTTTTCTCTAGTCGACAATAAGGCTGCGGCGCCTCGACGTGGAGGCACATTCACTCGAGGACGCGGCGCTGCACGTACAACAACCACTTATTCTACCAGAGGTGTCGTTCGAGGTGCTCGTAGAGCCATTACCTCTAGAGGTGGTGTCAATCAACGGGGTGCAGGTCGCAGATGGCGAGAATGGGACAGGGTCTGTACTGCTGGGACTTATAACTGGGATTTGGTCTCACAAGCCGCTAGAACAATCGCATGCGGGAGTCATCTGTGGCCATCTTACCCGATTGGTCCATGACCGAGGAACTCGAGTTCAGTACATTACGTAAGCTTCGTTTAGAAGTCGATGCACCACAAGAGTTGTGAGTCCTATTTTCACCTCTTCTCCCATAATCCTTGATTTGCAACCAAAGGGGTTATTATGGTCGCTTGTTTTCGTACGATAAGATGTACGACCGTATTACCCCCAAAACCGAGAGGCCACTTCAGCCGTTGGATCGCATGAAATACAATCCGACAACTTCTGATGACCCTGTTATTCAACAAGTACGCCTATATCTCAAGCTTTCATTCAAACTAGCTCATTACTCCCTCAGCTCGCTGCCCAAGGTGTCGCCACTGTCTATGCCACCGACGTGATCCTAAGCGCATTGATGTGCGCACCGAGATCGGTCTATCCCTGGGATATCGTCATTACCAGGGAAGGAGACAAGCTTTTCCTTGACAAGCGGGATGGTGGTCCGTTCGATACCGTCACAGTGAACGAAAATGCTGCCGATCCTCCTCAAGATCCTGCTCCTCAAAATCTCAACAACCCTGTTGAGAAATCAGCATCAGAAACTCCTTCAATCAACTCTGCTACGTCGCTCTCTTTGGAAGCCACATACATCAATCAAAACTTCGGTTTCCAAGCGGTCGTCGAAAGCGGCTCGCCACCAGCCGTTGAATTCGCGCATCCTAATCCATTCTATGGGCCAGATGAAACCGAGCCACTTGCTTCCTGTGGCTATCGTTATCGGCTTTTTGATATCGGAATAACAGAAGATGAAGACATCAAGGTTTGCGTTAGAACAGAGGCTGATGCCTACATTCCCGGTCAAAACGCCCTTGAGGGCCAGGGCTTGGTTACCATTCGAGCGTTGAATGAGTTCGACCCTAGGGCTCCAGGTGCTGCGGGTGCGCCTGACTGGCGCTCAAAGTTAGATACCCAGCGTGGAGCAGTTGTTGCAACCGAAATGAAAAACAATGGCTCCAAGTTAGCCAAATGGGCCGTGCAAGGTACCCTTGCTGGTATCGATACCATGAAGATCGGGTATGCTTTCCTATTACAGATGTTGATTTCTGTTGGGCACTTCTTTTCATCAAGGTATCTCCTTGATCAATGACATACTCTGGTGTTTAAACCTGCACCTTCGGATCAACATCATTGTCCTCATATTTGCTGATACACACATCGGACAGGTATATATCTCGCGCGAACCCTCGCGATAACACACACCACGTTATTTTGAGCACAACGTCCGTGAAGCCAGCTGACTTTGCAATTCAGCTCAACATGTCCCTGGCCAATGGATGGGGTATCGTACGCATGGTCACAGATCTATGCATGAAGCTGCCTGAGGGCAAGTATGTATTAGTCAAAGACCCCAACAAGGTACACAATTCTGAAGAGTTGTCTGAAACCATCCACTGATTAACTCTTACAGCCAGTAGTTCGTCTGTATTCTGTGCCCCCTGATGCTCTTATCAATGAAAACGACGACGGGGCCGACGAGGATGAGGAGCAAGAGTTGACTACTTAAAATAGTGAAATTGGTAGTCTGTTACTGTGACCAGCTCCATCTCAGCTATGGGCTGACAAGAGAGTCTCCACTGCGCCTTCAATACTTCGACTGAACACGAATGTTGATTAATCATGAACCGAAAAAGGAGTAGTTACTAACCTTCCCTGCAACGCCCTGACCACCACTTCTCGCCTAATAGCAGGGAACATAGTAGTGAGCTGACTTATTTCTGCCTCTGTGGGAACTTGCATTCCTGAATTTATCCGATCCGCCCTTCCCGTCAATTCATCGACCCACTCTCTCATTACTGAACTTCTAGAGATAGCTGCGCTATTTCCCACACCCACATTAGCATCAACATTCCGTATCCTACGTGAGCTCTCCTGGGTTGCACTTCTTGAAGTGGTCACAACTTCATCGTTTCCAGGTATAACTAATCTTGTCTGTTGTGCATGAAAGTTCTCAGGGAATGCTCTTGTTGACCGTCGAGGGGCACGAAGGGAGCCGACAAACGGGAGGATGATACATCTTGACAATGCGACTACTGGTGGCGAGAGTCGGTATGTATTAAAGCTGGCGATATCTGAACGATAAATCTGGCCAGTTATAACACCGATAATTGCGACCACCAGGGATCCCGGAAGACAACTAATCGCGAGCTAAGATAGAACTAATATTTATCTGTGAATCATGAAATTCATTGATGCGCACCTGGAATGCCAAAAAGTAATTGAGGCTTTTGTTATTGAGTTGAATCCCGAATATCCGAAATCGGTATGCGGAAGGAACCAGTCTTGAATATTGGTAAATGATACTATAAACAAGTGCCAAAGCACCGGTGGAAATATAATTGAGTCCCAGTGGATTAAAGAGGAGTAAAGCTAAGAATTCCAGTGTTGTGGCAAGAAGAGTGGTGACAACGAGGAAAGACTGCCTATGGACTGAATGTCTATATGATTGCTTCATGATACTTCCACCTACAGCATATTTCACGCTTCCAAACCGCCTTTCAATGTGAATCCCGAAGTTATAGAGCAGGATTTCAGCGAGCAGAAGTTCGCTCGAGTTCTGAAATGCGAGATATTGTGTTCCAAGCCGCCAATACTAGAATGCGTCCGCCTGTTAGATTTGAGAGGCGAAGATACACCTGAAAAATATGCATACTTGGTGGTGTCGAGAAATATGAGGCACCAACTAATCAAATGAGATCACACCTGCGTCATAAGCAGCCTGTACCTACTTGAAGATGGAAGTAGTGTTTTATATCAAACAAACCGACAAAGAACGACGAAAGGGCCGAGCCCATCATCATAGCTATTCAGTGATATCAGTAGAATCAATGATTGTGCTTTGCCTGAACATACCCTTTGTGACTGGAGCATGTTCAAATGACATTATGATTAGAGTCTCGAGTAAAAACATGAAAACAGTATATTCAATCACGTGATATACATCGGAACCACCATTTCTATTCCGCAACAAGCAAGCAAGATGCGAGGGCCCAATGTCAGATACGTGTCTACAGGAGGCATATGGCTAAAGTAAGGTATGGGCGAAGTTTGCACGTGGTATGCTTGAGGTATAAATGCTTTTAGGGAAATAGAATTAACATGCCCTGGTATCAGCTCTGGCGAAATTCTCTTCGCAACAAATATGCCGTAATTGCTCCTTCTACTGTGTCGTGATATTTCGAAGCTATGGGTTCTATGGTTTCTTTTTTTCATCGCCCGAAGCTGGATATACAGGTCCCTGCAGGCACAGTGACAGTCTACCTTCGTCCTTGAGGGAAAGTATTGTCAACTCCTTGAGGGTTTCAGGGGTCCCGTAGGCCAGTGAACGTAAGGAGGTAGCCATCATTATCTGCTCACGGCGTCAATAAGCATATGCTATGGACTGACGCACGACTCCAAGAGGATAGTTGAGGACTGCTGTTTTTGTCTCATCAAACCAAAATCAGTCCTACTGACCTATTCTGGTCTCCCCTGAAGATCTAATGGACTGCAGCTTGATTCGTAGGGAATAGGAAGATGGAAACTACCTTGGAGCAAAGATCTTGAGAATCTCATCTTGCGTACATTAATGGTTATAAAGCTGGTTCCAAGTAAGTGCTAGTATGACCTTCCAGAAGTCTATACCAAGGCAATACTGAATAATCAGTGTCTGTCAAAGTTTACCCACTCAATTGTTTGCGTTCCATCCAATTCATACTGATCAGCACAGCGCACTGACTCAATCCGTCGCATCGCGTGTTGACACTCCTGATCGGAAGAATTGTTGAACCTCCTCATATTAAAGTGAAGATATGCTTCACGGTGATACATCGCCTTCAGTATGTCTCATCTTCAGATTATGTTCACAGTCAAGTTGCTAGGGATGTATCGAACCCAACAAACGAAACGAAAAACGTGAGAACGGGTTTCATGGGGGAATGGTTGGTTATCAATGCACTGACAGTATGATGAGCCTGTCAACATTTTTCGAGTTCCCTAACGATGTTTATAGACTCAGGCTGTGCCCTGGGGACTCATGCTGATGCAATGGCAATGACGGGCGGTGTAGCAATCCGATTGGCGTCAAGTCAGCAACAGGTGATGGGTTTCATGGCAAACATATATAGGTGTGGACCTCAAATCCAGAAACCATTGCATACGCATTCTAACAAGACAGACAGGAAAAGAGAAGCAGTATCGGAAGTCCGATTGGTTGATGTGTCAATGAATTCATTAGATCATCAGCCCGTTAGAAAACTGATGATAGTTAAAAGTGTTTTGAAACACAGACCATGTGAAGTTCATAACATTGAGCAGATCCATGGTCACTGACTCCAGATTACAAACTCAGCTTTGACAGAGGTTAGGCACCAAAGGTACCGAGCTTTTTCCTGGCCGTCACCACCCTGAACCCACACCATTGACAAATCACCCAATGGCCTAAGGTACCTGAACGATTGTCTGCTGTTCTTTGTCATTGCTGAGAGCGTCTCCGGAAAGTCTCTGGTAGCGAGCTTATCGGAAATTAACAATATGTACTTCCTCTTCAACAAGACTTCCCAGAAGACTACAGCTCTCATGAGCTTGCCTTAATTATAGTCAAGTTTCTATCTAGCTTATGACTCGGTGTACGGAGTTTGTCGTGATTCTACGGCATCACTGGGTACTTGCTTCTCTTTGTGCACAGGTACATCCTTCTCCCCTTCACTTGATGCTTCTCAAATGATGAGATGTCATTTGTCTGTGTGTTTTTTATGCCTCTCGGGTCATCTTGCTTGACACCCATTCTGTATCCTCTCCCTCCCCTTCATACATCGGCTAGGTGACTATCTCAGATCAGTAGCTATTCTTTTCGTGTCATGCTCTTAGCACTGCCCTGTTACCGGAGGAGATAAGAAGAATCTTTTTTCGAGTTTCTTCTTTCGTACTTGAAGAAGCCATGCGGCAACTTATCTCAGCTTATACTGGGATATGGCCACTTCTGTTTTGTGTCTTTTTCTTTTTTGAAATTTACAGGAGTTTAGGTTCCCAAGGTTCATGAAAAGAAGCACCCGGAGGGAAAAGGATGCGAGAGAAGACCCACGGGGTTGAATCAACACACTGAAGCATGGGATTCAGGCTATGACAGAATCCCGTGTTTCATGTCGCTTGAAAAGTGTCTAGGGGGGTCTTGGGGCTGTTGTCATAGGTTGCCTTAACACTTGTCACTTCATGGTGTGCTTTTGGGTTGTGAGATACTTGGATTTTTTCTTGATATTTGGGTTGAAGAGGTTCGACAGGAAATGAAGCGTGGATATCGGCATTTTGTATTCCCATCCAAAGGAAAAAGGCTGGTTCTCTCTGTCCTCCTTCACTGTGTGTATGTGCTTCGAGCTTCCTTATGGGGATTGACCCAGAGATATGGACAACAGAGATTCCCTTGTTGTTTAGTATCATGGCCCTCGAGGCTGGTTGTTTGTGTCTGATTCTGGCTAGGTTGACATCTATAAGGGTCCTAATTTCTATCCCTATAATACTGGATCTTGTCTGTTAGACACCGCACATCCGTGATGCTCGCTCCTTCTGTGGTCCAGTACAGCCAGGTCATACTCCAGATCTTCCTCTCTTCTGTTTTGCATCGTCCCATGTATTATGTTTTTGTCTCGTTCTGTCTATGAAGGTTTTGATGCTTTCGTGTCTTGCTCATGACTGACATTTGATAGTCCTTGCCTTTGGCCTGTGGTACATGTGGGTCATTTCACCTTGAACACAAGATAAGATCGTGGGTTCCGAAAATAAAAAAAACAGTCACAGGAAAAGATGAATACGGGCAGGATACACTCTTAATGAATCAAATTAACGAAACTTTATGACCAGCGAAAAGTGATGCCTTATAATTCTAAGAGAAGACAGTCCAACCTTGCCATTTGTTTATCATATGCATTGCTCCCTCTATGTCTATTTTAAGTTCAGAGTGATTTATTCCGCAAAAGGCCAGGGTCAATGTCATTTATGACAACGTCCTGTCAAGCACTGAACACGTGCTCTTGAGAATGTCGACCTAGGGAAATCTCAGTGAGGTGCCAGTCTGTTCGGTGGAACTTTGAGAAAGGCCATGAGAGGGGAAGAGAGGTATCATCGGGGGTGACTTAGTTGCGTACTCAACTCAATTCATTGGCTTTTGACAATGAGCGCCCGTCCCAGGTTTGAAGTACGTAAGTGTCTTGATTTTTTCTCTCTCCGACGAGCAGAAAATGTCACTTGTTACCCTTACCCTGACATTGGGCGGGAGCGAAACTTCTTACTCCACAACAGCAAGCAGCCAAGATAGATCCAAGCTCACATGGTTATTTATTTTGTAAATAATAGGAAAAATCCGGGCAACGACACGTTTACGTCTGCTCCACTTGCAATCAGTTGACAAAAAACTTATTAAAATTTCCGCGGTGATAAGATATGGTAGCTGGCCCATCAGTGGCGATGCAAGGGACCTCAATGAGCCCACCTGGTCGAGGTCATTATTGTGACATTTTTGCCCCGAAATCGGACAATACCCTTGAGACGCACCGACAGGGTAAATATTATGTCCTAGCAAATTCAGAATAAACAAATCTTGGTCAGTTACAATCTCAGATGACTTTCTTGCTAGGCGGATGTCAGGGTCGTAATATGAGAAGCAGTCGAATACAAGGAGGGAGAAAATGTTGGTGCGACAAGGAGATTCCCAGCAACAGGCATTTCCCGTGATACATAATCGGACAGCTTTTGCCGGATCTGTTCCCATGATCTAGGCAAGAGTGAAAAACCCAAGGAGAAGGTTCATGTGATACCAAAATGACGGAGGGCACCATGTGAGAAGAGAACCATCCCGGTGTCCAATGTACAGAGCAATTTGGCATAGACTCATAGACAAATTTAAAATGAAGAGATGAAACTGTTCGGCTGTGGAGGGTGTTACGCGTATGGGCCGAGTGGTAGATCACGCACGGTCCTGGAAAGGAGGATTAGTATGTTGAAGAGAATTTCGAAACACGAACGTTGGGAACCTAACAGGAAATGGAATAGAGACCTGAGGTAATCGAATATGATGCCGTACGGAGATAAGAAGACAGAAGTGGCAGCAGAGGCAATACACACATAGACGGTGACCAAGACTGAGTTGGGGCAAGGGATCAACCCAGGTGAGATGGAGACTCGGTAGACATTGCTAGGGATCCGAGAAGGTAGAATTGCAAGAAAACCAGGCAGAAAGCCGAACAGTGGCGTCCTGAGCATGTGGATGGAAATAATGAGGACATGCTGAGTGACAGAGGGCATTGCATTATGAGCAAGGAACAAACAGCGGAGGCATCGGGCGCTTTGTTTCCGGTGGAAATCATGTTAACCAGTCATCTCGATCTCCGAGAACCGAAGAGCTGGGTGGCGTATTTGCTTGTGTTATGGTGTCCCCAACAGGTGTCCGGGGTGGGGGGAGGTGCTAGTGGTTGGATGACTTGCCTGGGGACCGAGCGATGGGATGACAAGGCCAGGCAGCGGGATAACTGGGACGACGACTGGAGACAACGGGAACGACCGAGAGAGATCTGGGAGAGATCTGGCTGAGTGAACTGGTTCGTTTCCGGATTGGGCAAGATGTGGTTGATACAAATGAATAAATGAGCAGCATTGCTGTTATTGTTGTTGTTGACCGATCCATGAATCGTTTCTACAAGCACTCCTTCGACGACGACGACGCTGCGTGTGCTGTCGATGCCGGCTACTGGACTGCACAGGCTCCAGACTTGTACACTGGCCCTTTCCAGTCGCGCACCCTGTTGCAGGAGCTCTACGACGAACCTGCCCAGGACATCTGGTCACAGCAGTTGCAGCAGCAGCAGCAACAACATTTCTCTCCTCGTTCACATGAGTACCAGATCTCCCGTCGCAACACTTATCCCATTGTCCGTTGCGATAGAGACATGCAGTTCCAGCCTTTCATGAACCACCAATATCCTGACCAGTTCTCTCCAGAAACCTCTCTTGGCTATCATGACACTTCTACTATCAAACTCGAGGATCCATCCTCCATCCTCCTACCTTCTAACCAGTCCTTCTATCGCCCCCAGCCCTCTGCTGCTGTGCCCCTTCCCATGCCCTATACTCCTTCTCTCCCTATCCAGCACACAGACGATGCTGCTTCCAAGGAGACTCAGTATCTTCGTCGCCGCTGCTTCAATTGCCATACTACTGAGCCTCCCTCCTGGCGCCGATCCACTCTCAATCCCGGAAAAATAGTTTGCAACAAGTGTGGTCTATACGAACGCACCCATCTCCGTCCACGTCCTCTTCGTTTCGACGAACTCCGTGCTGGCAATAAACACCGCAAGGCCTCCAAGGACACCGTCAGTCCAAAGGCTAAACCCTCTTCAAATGTTAAAAGAGTTCCCTCGCTCCTTCGACGCGCCTCCGTTTCTTCTAACGGGTCTGTCCATTCTGTTGGTGCCACTAGTGATTGGGACGAGAATGGTATGTCTTGCGCTATCATCTTTTTATCGTTTCTTTATTTATTATATCAGTCTCTGTCTATTCTTCAGGTTCAGCCCCACCCACCTCTTTTAATTCTCCCAGTGTTCAGTCTTTCCCCCTCTCTCGTGACTCCCAGTCTCCCCCGCACGACGGTGCTATCCGCCTTCCCAATGCCCCCCTCTCTGATATTGCCTCATTGTCCCAACAACAACTCACCCAACCTTCTCCTCCCCTTCCTCCTACCCCTTCCAATATTACTGGATCTCCAGTATATTTCTCTCCCTCATCTATGCCTGCCACCCCAAATGCCACCAACATTCAGGCACCAGAGTACCTTTGTCGTTCTCACGATCATGGTGTCACTAGTCTTTGGTCTGACACCTCCCTCAAAGACCCTCCTAACGCCATTCTCGGTGGCCCTGTTCCAATGTCTGTGGCATCATGAATCTAACACTATTACCATGCATACGCTTTATTTATTCATCAAGAAAATGTATCATCATGGGCTTTCTGTATCATCCCTACTAGCGCTTTTCTTGAATCAATACGTTAAATTTACCCCTTTGTTCATCTATTTTTCTTCGTGTGGATCTTCGGTTAAACTGGTCTACTACTCTATTCAGGCCTCGGCTTGTAGGCTTTGATAAGCTGCCGTGTGGTGGATGGTATCTTTACTTATTGTTCATGCCTCCATCGCTTTTGCTTTACTTTCTGAGAAGGTTGTACCACTATTACACTAGCTCTGCTGATTAGAGATTTTATCGAAGATTGTCCATGCGCTTCTATTTCGATACCAAACAATACTGATTTGATTTATGCGTACATACCACTTTTCTATAGCATAAAAATGGACGGTGAACAGAAAACCAGAATCAATAAAATTTATATCCATGGAGATTGATGCTGAGAGTGATTGTGAGTATGACTAGCAGCGACAGCGGAGTTTGATATTTGAGATGATGTCGAGAGTGAGATAGATAGGCTGCATATGATTCATTTAAGGTCATCTCCGATCCATGAATTCTGTTTCTCTTTGAATTCTGGACGTCATAATGATCGTTCTTTCGGAAAAAAATATAGGAGGAAGTCGCGGTCTGAAGGATGAGCAAACCAGGTTGACAGTATCGGCTAGAATGCCAAGAGGTGTCGCTGCTGCTGCCGTTGTCGGACCTAATGTCGTTTGCCATATTAGATTTGGTTCTCCTATATATAGATTTGGTTCTCACCATTACACTCATAAAAGAAGCTGAGCGCTTTGATAAACAACACAATGCGTTTTTGGAACATCGTTAATTTACTGACTGGTTAAATAAAGGATCTTGGGGCGTTTCTCTGGTCGAGGATCGCAAGCTTCTCTGAGAAACATATAATTACGCTTTCCTCCTTATTATTCATATAAGATTTGTTTATCACGGCTTCTCGCTCGATTCTACGATAAAACCGTTTAAATGACCTCAGCCTTGACCGCTCTGAAGCAAATCCGGCTCTTAATTCTTACACCCGAGATGGAAAATAGGTTTTCGCTGAACCAGGGAGTCTGCACTAAAACCACCTTCTCGAAGTTTGAATACATGCTTGAATTCTGCGGTGCCGTCATCTGTTTTTAAGGTGGTCGAGAAACTAAAACGTGACCGTGGGTGAATCAGAATATCCGGTCCTCGAACACGAGTCCGTACAAGCAAGGAATGATCTCTTTCTCTTCCTCCGAGCTGATTCACTTTGTATAAGTGTTCCTTTCTTTTAAACAGAGGCGAATGGCGAATGGAAGCAAATTTCGGTATTCGGGTTTAGAAACTATGTTCGGCTTCCGTTTCCGTGATAAAAAAAGACGATTGGATCGGATGTTTGGCTGAAAGGTCTCGAACACCAAACTGCTTTCATTTTTTTTTGAACTCGTAGTCAAAGTATAAGAAGTTCAGTTTCATCGGGTGGCGGTTGTTGTGCGTAGATCCAGCCGCCGTTATGACGGCATGTTCATTTTTGGATAGACTGGGATGCAAAAAGGGTCTAAAGTAGTTGTTAACTATTCATTATTTCGTTCCTCTTTTGTGACAAAGAAAATAGGGGATCCATTCTCTTCAGAGAATTCATGATAATAAGAAGCCGAGAAAGGCCCGAAAGTAACGACGACCTCCATACTTTTTTCGTTCCAAATGTTCTTTTTTTAGTGTATGAAAAATAGGGGCTTTTAGGAAAGCCACTAGATTTCAAAGGTATTTAGCTTTCAAATAATTTTTGACTCATGTGGACCCGTCAATTTGAGGAAAAACTCGTCATATTCTCGCCGGTTGGAGAAAAGTTTTTTCTAGGTAAGTTTCAACCTGATTCAAAGTTCTCTGGCATGCTACGGTGTATCTTGGACTTTGTACTTTTAGACCAAATGAACTCGATCTCCTTGCAAAGTCCCATAATACGAGGTTACGCTCCTCACATTACTGTCCTCCATTTATAGATACCTTGTCTCCGTCCCAAGAAGCCAATAATCGGACTTTTCACGTGCGGCAACCAATCAACGGTGGTGTTTATTTCTCCTCTCAGCAATTTTTGTACCCCATTCAAGTTTCTGTGGAAGACTCAGCACAGTTGGCCTTTTTCTTGTCCATCGTCTGGCCCCATTAATCATTACGTGAAAATATGAGAAAGAGAATCGACCGCAGTCGAGCCTGGGCTCTCACTCGAGAAAAGGTACTCACGTCCGAGAATGGACGACCCCCGAAATAAATGACAATGACGTAATTGGTCTTAGATTCTTAGGCACGGTCTACACGTAGTAGAGTGGGCGTAGTGGCTTGAGCATTGAGCTACCCACCATGTGACGAGGGTCTATGTCCACTTGGCAAAGAATGTACCCTGGAAATTCGCTCTCCTGGTCTATTTGAACTTGCCTCAGTGTACCTGAAGTACAGTTCCAAGTTCCTGGTGGCGCGACAACTAGGCTCCTTGTCTTTGTCGATTATTTCTCAGGATCAGTATTTCATCTCTTACACAGATCGTCTGTGTTCTCAGTTTTTATGGTACTGGAATTACTTTTCGACAGCACCTGGTTCTTCATTGTCTTTCAAACACGAATGAGAACGTTTGCTCCGCTGGAGTTTCTAAAAGCCGGCCCGATCCTAACCCCGTACGATTGGACTTTTGACTCGTGTGGCTCTGGTGCTGAAATTGATCATTTTGGACCTGGAAGCGTGTCTCAAAATGGGAAAAGAACTGCGAAGGTACCTTGCGTGCAATGGAGGGAAGAATGGGATGCCGTTTACTCGATCAGTTCCGTCGCTACGATACGATACGTGTAAAACTCGTGTAGCTCTGGGAATAAGACGCCAGACTTACATACACACAGGCATCGATCGTCTCCAAGAGTGGCATCTTTGAAGTTTTGGTTAGAGGACTCAGGTGCTTTATGTTTCGAACACGAAAGGTCATCAATCCATGCAGAAATTCATCTGTCATGTATCTGTCACTTGTTCTGTTCAGCGCCGTGGTCGGCCGACGTATTGTTTATTTTTGAATGATAAATCCAAAGAGTAGAGTTAATTGGGTGTGCGTCTATATCTATTGCAAATACGGATTTGACAGACGGTCGTTCACCTAATCGTTGTTCACCTAACTCGACCTTTCAATCAAGAGCTCCTTTCATGTTGTTAGAACATGCACAATCAGAGATCATACAGGCTGCGAGTCCTTGGACTTCTGGTTGAAGCTCTTCCATTTCGGATGTTCTTGTTGTGGAACTTAGGAGTGGATCTACTAGAAAGTAATCATTACTAACATTCCTTGCGAGATAAGATGTAACGGACCGGACGAGATTCCATAGCTCGCAAGCTAAATTGGTTGAAACAAACCAATTGCTACCCGGTCAGAATAAAACATGAAACTAGTATAAGAAGTAAGGGCTCCACAACGCTCAAATTCCAGTTATCGATCTTCTAGCCTTCGTTAGATGTGATCCCACATAGAAGTTTGCTTGATTTTCCATGTTGAGAATGTGTGCTTCTCCGCCAGCAGTGTCTTCGGGTGAAAATCTTTCTTCTTCATTATGTCCGTATGAAATAAAATATGCGTGGCGGTTACCGATGCCGAGGTGCCGCAAACCTCACATGACTTTTACCTTACAGATGTCCAAGGGTGTGGCAGATGCTGGTGAATTAACCAGGAGACATTGGAAGAAGCATGACCTGTTCCGGTGCTTTTCCAATTCTGGAACCCTTTCCTCATGCGCCAACAAGCACCCATTAATTCACAATAGCTACTGATGACTACTGTCGGGAATGTGTGTTACATCAGAAAACCGAGAGCCTTCAATCAGAGGCCTCACTACAATTTGAATCTTAGCTGGGTGGTCATTACTACTTTTCCTCTTTGCACCACTCAATCGTGGGTGCATATGAGCCTGAAGATCGATTTCTGAAGATTGGCGCACTAAAACCATGGCAGACTAGTATATCATTATGAGCTTTAGAACGAGGGTGCATCTTCACTTGCTGACCCACATTCTTAAATCCTGCCAGCATGTTGTTCATATAAATATTGGTCCTTCTACAGAATTGAACATCCTTTTGGGCGATGTGGGAACAGAAATAGATGACCGGTTGTACCTCCTCACTGGTAAAGCTGGTGTCGTTGTGAGCCCAGCGAGCCTGATTGTCTCGCCAGGAGAGAAATGTTATGTGATCGACCTTGGGCACAGATGGCTAAGCCTCATGCTAGTTGTGTGGGTATAAGACAGCGACAATTGGGGGTCTGTTTCACCTCGGTCCTGAGAAGGGTTTACCAGATCCCACGGTGGGCGGTGTCAGCACAGAATGGCCAAGACTCGGTATGCGCCAGTAATGAGCTTCTTGGCAGAGAAGCCTTTAGCAAGCTGTAAATAGTTGCTGTCAAGCCGCGCGGGAAGGTGAGCATTGACAAGAAGCCATGTCACGCGGTTGAAGTGCCGCCCGTACCGCATAAAAGAGCCACTGAAATTGACTGCTTTGTCGAGGTAAGGCACGAAGAGACATGCGACTCTTGAGGGACTCTGCACTAAAAAAGAGCCACGGACTAGGCCAGAGTCTCTAATGACCGACCTATTCGGGAGGTCGGTACAAAAGCTCTTCGACGAAGTGTCTCGTAAAAGAGTATTTTCCGACAAGTTTGGAATTGAAAGGTGAGGCTTGGTTCGAACTTGAGGGCAGAGCAGTACCATGAACAGGAGTCTGGCCATTCATAGGTCGCTCCTTTCGATGCAAGCTCGGTTTCGGACGCATAACTTCTGAAGGCCTGTCTTCACGGGGATCCGTGGCGGGTGAGACGAGATTAGGCTACAAATGAACAGCTCAGATACGTGTTCGAAAGGTAATGCCATTAATGCCGAGTCTGGATTTCTCAGTTGACGATCGGGCCATTATGATGAAGTCTGCCAATATAGGAAGAATTGACTTGCTGGTGTTCTCTCGGAAGAATTTCGTCTCACCAAAGTCGAACCTATGCGCAGTCAGGGTCTAAGTGCACTGCGGTCAACATGGAGAAAGAGTCTTCTTCCTATTGACCGATTTGTAAATAGACTGCTTCTGCGTGCAAGACACGGAAAAGGAAAGGCACTTGTGAGTCTGGAGATTAGATTATTGACCGAAGGTTTCAACATACTTGATTTGACTCTGACTCAGACTGGTCTCGCGCATCCCACGTGCGGCATGAATAAAGCTTTGCGCCATTTGAAGTGATGCCGAAGAATCATACTCTCGCAAGAGCCCTGAGCAGGGTGGAATGGGTGAAAGTCTAGTGACAGTCTGACATGTTCAACCGATATGGTCGCAGAAAAGGGTGCGAATACTCTGCACCGAGTATAATATGATGTCATTCTTGGCATCGAATAATTGAAAGGATCCAGCTCAAAATCTGCATGTAAAGTGGGGATGGTGTTGTCTGAAACATGGGAACAGTCAGGAACAAATGAGTTCAATGACCGAGTTCCAGAAGCAGAAATTCTTGTGCTCAGACAGTTGCATGGGATGTAAATCCTCGGAATTTGCAATGAACGGCTCGGTACGCTTGCAAGAGACGATTACGGCAGACATTGCGTGATAAAGATGTTCGGCAAGCAGACATCGCATGAGAAATCTTACTGCAGAGCATGCGGGATTTTCGCGAGCAAGGAGTCGCACCGAAACTCATACACGGAGTTTTATGTGAAAGATTATGCCAATGCTAAACACCGACACCATGCATGAAAGGATTTATCATGTCTTTGACATGGCATGGGCAGCATTTGGCTTTGACCCACACATGAAGGACCCCGGTTTTCACGATGTAACATGCTATCTAGGAGCTCAGGGCTAGATTTACTTCTAAATTTCCGTAGGATACTTCGATGGCAAAGAAATATTTGAAGCATTGTCTATGATTTCTGCCCACAAATTTCTCGCGAATCTCTTGTGTTCAGCTTTCTCCACCAGAGGGTTGGCAGCAATCATGGCTTGACCGCCAGTCTACTGATCGAAGAAAAACCAAATGGGAAGCCAAAGACGTCTGGGATAAGGGTAGTGGATCACAATCCTCATCTGAGTAGTGCACATGTGGTCAGAACTTATTTCCCGTCTAATGCCTGCCTTCCTCCTCTGATTTCCCAAAGGGTACGATGCAGAACTATTCCAGAGGGGTTCCGGCACATGTCGTCGGCATCTGTATAGTCCGAGATAGTATCCCATTTAGATTGTAACTCTCAAGGCGTGCACAACGGACATTCGGTTGGGTATGTATACTGTCAACACCCTCATGCACCAGACTATATTGCCAGTCCAGTTGTACGATAAGAATAGTTCACAAATGGAGGAACTGCTTTCCAGTTATTTCAGCTCTTTAAGAACACCCATAGGGAAACCCGTTGTAATAAGGAGATACAAATCGTCGGAGATACAGCTTAGCTGTTCAGCGAAAACTAGGTGATATCTACTGGCACATTTACATGATGTCACGTCTGTGACATCTTTAAGGTTCACACTATTCTTGCAATGGCCAAAGGATCTCAGCTCCTTCAGCTCAAAACAGCATTATTCCAGGCAGGTATCACTGGCAACTCTTCATCCAGCAAGAAGAGAAAGAGGGCGAGTGCGCCTCTGGAAAAAGAGAAAAAGGCAGCACGTCTCGAAGAAATCCACAGACGATTAAATTCCTTCGATGTCAAGGTCACAAAAACTAAACATGATGTCAGTGGCCGGAAAGTAAAAGGTATTTCTGGTATGCCGGCACAGAGCAAACAAGCTGGTATTGAGCAGGTTAGTCAATATCAAGTCTTGAATATCATCTATGACCTCATGTGCTTCAGCGCAAGAAAACGCTGCTGAAAGAGTGGGAACTGCGCAATCATACAGGTGGAATAGTTGACAGACGATTTGGCGAGAACGACCCGTCCCTAAGCTTAGAGGAACGTATGCTTGAACGTTTCACTCGAGAACGGCAAAGGTCGTCCAAAGGAGTGGCATTTAACTTGGAAGACGAGGATGAACTCACTCACTATGGACAAAGCCTTTCAAATTTGGATGATTTTGACACTGTGGGTTTGGATTTTGAGAGCGAAGATGAAGAGGCCGGTGTGCATGAGCAGTCTGCAGCAAATCTCCAATTCTGACTAGGCTACTGCAGGTCAGCTGAACCAAGATATAGTGTCAAAAACACACTTTGGTGGCTTCTGTGAGGATGAAAAAGAGTCCAATGGTGAATCTGATGAGGTATAGTTTTGTCAGTCTTACCCCTTATTTTGACTGACCTTTTCATCAGCCGATGAGGAAGAAGTCGAAAGCCGAAGTCATGGCTGAAGTGATCACGAAAAGCAAAGAGCACAAAGTCAGATAATCTCTGATCAACGATTGGCCCTTGCTCATGATTTTGCAGATGCTTCGTCAAGCAGAAAGGGAACAAAAGGAAAACACGCGACACGAGCTTGATAATGATTTCACAGCGCTTCGTGACCTTCTATACGCTCCAGATCCCTCTCTCCCCGAAAGCAATATCTCAATTCCTGGAATCTCCCAAGGGCGAGAAAATAAGTCTTCCAATACAGACGCCACAATACTTCTGTCAGTGTCTGGAGCTCAAGATGCTGATTATGATCAGCATGTTCGTGAGCTCGCATTCGACAAACGATCCAAACCGAAAGACAGAACGAAAACAGAGGAGGAAGAGGCCTTGGAAGCAAAGAAGGCCTTAGAGAAGGCGGAAAAGAAACGTCGAAAGCGAATGTTGGGTCTCGATGACAGTGAGAGTGAAGATGAAAGAATGGTAAAGGGAAAACGGAAGCATGGTGGGGATGATTTGGAAGATGATTTCTTTGACGATGAAGGCGGTGAGTGGGCTGGGCTGGGGTTAGGTCTTGGCGTGAAAGCCCCGTCAGAGAATAGTGAAGATGAATACGAGAAGAGCGATTTCAATGAAGATGGGGAGAGTGGTGGGGAGGTAGATGATGACGGGGAGGATCCTGAGATTTCTGAAAATGGACCAGAAGAAGAAGAAGAAGAGGAAGAGGAAGAAGGAGAAGAAGAGGAGGAGGAGGAGGAGAAGAAGGAGGGACTTTCGTCAATAGAAGGGAAGAAAAAGGCTCCCCCTTTGAATCATCAGGGAATTCCATTCACCTTTCCTGCACCAGCGAATCACGAGGAGTTCCTAGAAATTGTTGAAGAACTTCAGGACAAGGACCTTCCAGTGGTTATTCAACGAATAAGGACACTCTACCACACCAGCCTTGCTGCAGAGAATAAACTAAAGCTTCAGGTGAAAGTGACAAATTCCTATCTTAGCTATTTATTGATATTTTTGACAGACTCTGGCAAAGGTGCTTTTAGATCACATCCTTTATGTAACCGGACTACCGACGCCCCGTTTTGACCTTGTTTCGCTAGTACTCCCTCACCTCCACGCCATTATCAAGACTTACCCTATCCCCGCTGCCCAATTTTTCAATGAAAAACTCAATTTGATGCACAAAAATCTGAAACGTGGTTTATTGGGGGGGACTACTGGCCTCGGAACTAGGACATGGCCAGGTGCCTCGGAGCTTTGTCTATTACGCATCATTGGTATTATCTGGCCGACGAGTGATTTAAATCATGCTGTTATCTCTTCGGCGAGGGTGCTTATGGGAGCATACTTGGGTCTTTGTCGGCTGCGTTCCCTCCGTGACGTTGTGAGCGGTTTATTCCTGTGCACCCTTTTCCTCCAGTACGAGTGTATGTCAAAGAGATTTGTGCCTGAGGTCATCAATTTTCTTGTCAATGCATTCCTGCATCTTTCGCCAACGAAATTCGAAGATATGATGCTTTTACCCGGGTTTTTCCCTGCACCTGATTTTCGCTCAGATTTTTACCAACAGTCACAGATTAAACTCTCAAAAAAGACTCCTCAACCAGGAAAAGCAAGCCTTACGGATCTACTCATGCTAGAAGAGCCAAACGAGCAAGCCAAAGTGGACCTATTGGGCTTGACCTTGGATCTGTTCGAAAAATTTGCGGTCATGTACAAAGGACTGGATGGTTTTGTGGAGCTGTATACACCTATATTGGAATGCTTGCGTGGGGCAGAGGTCAAGGACTGGGACGAAGAACTCAAGTCACAGTATTCCAAAGCTATGGACACGACTACGCGTCTTCTGAAATTCGCGATGCAGTCTCATCAACCCCTCGCTCTCCAAGCACACAAACCCATTCCTATCCCTTCATACGTTCCGAAGTTTGAGACCACCATTTCTAGCTATCTGCGGAGGAAGGATTCTAATCACGGGAAAAATGAGACGGCCAAGCTACGATACCAGCTCAAGCAGGAGAAGAAGGGTGTTGTCCGGGAGCTTAGGAAGGATGCAAGATTCCTTGCTTCAGTGGAGCAGAAGAGTCAATTGGAGAAAGATAAGGAGTATAACGAAAGGTTGAAGAGGGCGTTTACTTCAATTGAAAGTGAACGAGCGGAGCAGAAGGCTATGGAAAGGGAGAAGGCCAGGGAGAAGAGGAGGTCTGGTCGCAAGAAATAGTTGTGTAAATAGTCTCTGTACGCCTTGTAGCACGTGATAGGCGCGAATTGTATAAGCTATATTAACGACAGAATTCTATTCTATCAGTATGGCCATAATTACACAGTCAACTCCTGTTCCTGTTCCGACATTCAGTGTCTCAGAGACAGACGCGTCCCTTGACCAGTTTCTTGACTTCTTGCGCGCTCTTGTCTCTCAATACCTTTCAGATACTGCACCCAGGATTCCGAGTTCCAGTAAAGCTGCTTGGGTCGAGGTCATTATCAGCTTGACAGATCATCTACTTTCAATTTTTCCTTCACCTGATATTGCTCTCTGGAGTGCTTTACGGGAGAAGGTCATCTGTGCGACTACTGCCCTCGATGTAGTCAAGAGAATCTTTGAATGCGTGGATGAGATTCATCAAGGCACATCCGAGACTATCAAGAAGGTTTTCGCAAGGCTATTGAACTTGTGCTTTGTACTGGACTCGTGGGTGGAAATTGAGGTTAAGACAAAGGGCATGCTACAGCCGAAGGCTTTACGACAGAAGTGTTTTGAGACCTTGGTGGTTGTCTTGAAGGGACTGGGCTTGACTCTGTGCACAGATAGAGAGACAGAGGAGCCACCATGGATGACATTGAGAATAATTTTGCATGAATGTCTAGATGTTTGCAAAGGTATGTGACGTCCGCTGGGTTGCGCGGAGATATCAGTTGATTTCGGTGCAGAATTCTCGTCCAGATCAATCCATATAAGTTGTCCTTGTATATTTTCATTATTCAGCAATCCAAGAATTTTCGACAAGAAGGAAAATGAGCTTTTGAGAACGGTATGGTCTTGCTAAAGGTTGATTTATTTCCTGATGCCATGAAGTAGGACATGTCAGATCCTTTCAAACTCACTGTGCCTTCGGTAGTACATATGATGGCCTACCTTGTTACCCTGCTGCAGATCGTTGCCCATGTTTCCATTCCCTCACTGCCCTGCGAAGGTCTCATTGCTGACCTGGTCAAGAAGGTGCCAGAGACTATGAGAAGCGTTCTCAATCTTGCACTGTCTCCAACGTTCTCTCTTTCACCTGCTAGTCGTGCTAAAACCTGTGAAGATGTTCTTGTGCTCTCTCTGCATCTACAACAGTCTTCTGGCCTCCAGATCCAATCGGCTTACTTTTCATATTTTCTCGTGCGATATCGTCTTTATGAGGGTCCAAAGGATGCCTGGAATGTGCATGATCAAACTTCTGCTCAATTGTTGCAGGATAGGCCATCGTATGGTATCTCAAAAGCCGAACTCTTAGACATCATGAAATTGCTCTGTCTCGAGACCTGGGATGCACGAGGAGTTCAGCTGAGAGTAAGAAGATTGCTTTCAGCTCACTTCGTTGCGCCTAACGATATATAGGGCCTCGGATACGCATTCGTATGTAGCGCTCTTTCGGATCCAAAAGTCTGGGACGCGGGTGTCCTTTTGGCCGACCTCTCATTGTTCAAGAAAGCACCTCAGTACCACGCCATTGTACAGTTAGTTACTAAAAGATTGGTTAAGAACCCACTCGTACTGAATGGGTCATATAATGACGAATTAAGAGAAGTGCTAGAGAGCCTAGGTCAACAATTTGGTGAACAGATGCACCACGAATGGGACCAGGGTCATATCCAAGAGATCATTTACGCAATCTTGCACAGACTAAAAAGGTCTCTGCTTTCCGAGTTTGTTTGTTGCCATAGCTGAATGTGAACAGGTTACTAAGCGATCCCTCCACCTTGACGAGGCTTGAAATCGCAAAAAAATTAACAAAACTTCCTTGTTTGATGACCCGTTGCGACAAGACCAATTGTCGAATGCATCAATCTCCTGTATCCTTCTTATTTTCTCGGGAGTACCACTCGATTGCTATTATGTTATTGAACGGTCCCGATGACGAGGTCACACCCGCTGTCCGCAGAGAGACACTTAGGGCTCTCAGATATGCCATTGACCACCATCCGGTCGGAGTTTCAACAGATGGTTTGGATGATGTGGAAAGTTTTTTGATAAACTACATCAGAGATTCGGATCGTAGTGCGAGACTGTCTGCTTGGTGAGTGATAGGTTTTCTATGCTCATGGTGAACTTCACTGAACGTCTTGCTAGCTATGGACTTGTGGCCCTCGTATCGGCTTATACGCATGCAACGACTAATCCTTGGCATTCAACTCAGCGCGTGTTCACAGCTTTGTATCATCATATGGGCACCGCAAGAGAGAACCTGAAAGAGACGGTCGTAGTTGCCGTCGGATCAATGGGAAAGTGAGTCAACGACTGTCCAGTCCATGTTTTAGGTATCAAGGGTGTAGAACCAAACACCCAGGTGTTTTGGGACAGGTCCTATGTTTCCTCATTGCGCAATTAGGACAGCCAAACCCTGTTGTTAGAGGAATGGCAAGTATCCAGGTATATTTGGGTTTATTCAACCGATAGTTCATATGTTAACATGGTTTTAGCTGTCGGAAATAACCAGGATCCACAAAAAGACACCATATACCCTTGTTCTGCCCTATCTTGACCACGTTGCCCAATTTCTGATATCTAAGATATCAGTCTCGCCAATCTTGTTGGCTGAGGCATGTAAATTTCTGTCAATAGCCCCTGCAGATTTCATCACTGTCACGGCCCCGCGTACATTTCCTCAACTATTTTCCAGTTGCGATTCCAAGGCAGTTGACGTTGTCGCTCGTCAAGTGGGGCACAAAGCATCTACTCTTTTCCTGCAACATTCACCAGAAATCATGGCAAGGATATTCATGCTGTCAGAACAGGAGGAGGCTAAGGCAATATCTTTCGTGTCGAAGATCCTTGCAGACGCGTCACAAAATGAAATCATTGATTTGCAAACAATCGTCAGACTTTCTCTAATGAAGTTACTTGGAGAGTTGGTGATCTTTATGGGTGACGAGAATCCAGGAACAGCAAAAGAAGTCAGTCTTGTGTTTCCCCGCATATCAGGGAGGCTGATAGATGATTTATAGGCTATCAGTGCCATAGGCAAAATCGAACGCATGGTCAATTTACCTGCGAAGTCAAGGAATCAAAATACTGATTCGGGCGCTTTTCTGAAGGCACATGTGCTTGGTTTGATCTCGCAGGTGAATGATATGTTGCAGGACGTTCAAGGAAAAAAGGGCGTCACGGTCAAGCGAAGGATTATCAGAGGTCTGGGAGTCCTGATATTGCAAATCGGGCCAACCATAACCTGTGTGGCACCTCAAGTAGGCATAATTCTCACAGGCATATCATTTGATTTTTGAGAGACACCCTCAGATCATGGCGACATTCCAGACCATGATTGGCGTGCTAGAGCTCTCAGAAGTGACCTTGGGAAGCTGGCACAATTTTTTGACAGTTCTTGCTCCAGCCGAAGTCGGTCCGCATGTTGGCCCAACGAGCGCGGCCTTCATAGGGGCATGGCAGTCCTTTTCCCCAAAGGCTAAGCAATACGCAGTAGAGTCTATGGAGTACATCGTGCAAGGGATTGACAAAGATCTTCTTCAATACCTTAATGACGTCGTCGACATCTCCGCAATTCCTGAGCTCAGCCATATCAACCATCAACTACAAGCCTTACGCTGTTGGACTCCGCGAGAGCGGTTACAACGATTGCTCGACAAGACAACGAGCGAAAATATTAGCGTTGCCATTCAGTCATTGAATGAGTTAAAAACATTCCTATTCACGGAGAGTGGGGGTTATATGAGAGCACTTGTCTCCGGGGACATGTTCGACTCCCTCGCGGGACAAGTGGTTGGCGCTCTGCTAGCTGCTGTCTGCAGGGATGGAGATGGGCTAGAGGTTTTCAGAGGTTTGGCATATGAATCCCTCGGTATCTTGGGGGCTGTCGACCCTGATCGCTGTGAGCTACCTGTCGGGCCTTCCAGGATCATTGTCAAGAGCAATTTTACTGATGAAGACGAATCCATACATTTTGCACTGCACCTTATCTGTGATCTGCTTGTCGGGGCATTCAGATCGTCTAGCGATATTAAACATCAGAGTTTCCTGGCATATACAATCCAGGAATTGCTGAAGTTTTGTCAATTCAAACCGGCATTAGTAGGGGTTGGGACAAACATTTCTATTCCAAATAGGGTACGAAATCGATGGAGAAGCTTGCCGAAACACATCCTCGAAACTGTCGCCCCTCTGCTTGAAGGAAATTTTACCTTAAATTTTAGTCCAAGCCCCCAAATAAAACATCCAATTTATGCACATCAAACAACATATCGTGAATGGATCCAGCTCTGGACAGCATATCTTATTGACAAGGCATCCGGACCCACTGCTCAGACGATTTTCAACATATTTCGCTCCGCGGTGAGGAACAAGGATGCTGGTGTCGCTCACCACTTGCTTCCCCACCTCATTCTCAACATCCTCATAGGAGGGAACGAGGAAGATGCGCAGCAGATACGTGTAGAGCTCCTAGTCGTACTCAAGGACCAGATTGACAATGAGAGTCAATCATCACCTGACAAAAAGTTATTGAGTGCTCAGGTAAGTCAGGTTTTTTGGTCATAATGATACATTGAACTCTATGTCATCGAAAGGCCGTTTTCATGCTTCTAGATCACTTGAATGCCTGGGTACGCGTCGTACGGCAGGACCTGAACTCGAAGGAAGGTGATTCAAAGCGCCTTAGGGGCGACAGGAGTACTTTTAATATTCAACTAGAAGAGCAGCTACTGCGAATTGACTCGATTTTATCAAGCATCGACCATCATCTTATGGCTCAGGCTGCCTTCCAATGTAAAACATTTGCTCGATCATTGATGCACTTTGAGCAACAGATTGTTTTTTTGAAAGAATCACCAGGAAACCGAGATTTGTCGGACTATTTTGAACGCTTGCATGAGATATATGCACACCTAGACGAACCGGATGGGATGGAAGGTATCTCAACTCTGATTCTCTCCCCTTCGTTAGAACATCAGATTCGACAGCATGAAAGCACCGGTCACTGGACATCAGCTCAAAGCTGTTGGGAGGTTCGCTTACAGCAGTCGCCTGATAACGTCGAATTTCATCTAGGACTATCGCGATGTCTTAGAAATCTTGGACATTACGGTTCGTTCGCATTTTTGATCTTTTTCTTGGCCTTACCTACTATCAGACACTCTTCGGACACATGTACGGGGTGTTCTCACGCGTAGGCCAGAGTGGCGTGATGCATTGGTGGGATTTCAGATAGAGAGTGCATGGATGGTTGGTGCTTGGGATGACGTCCAAGACTTCGTGAACATGTCGACGACGCAAAGTGCACAAATAGTCACTGGTCGTGTCTTGTTAGCGATGCGTAATTCTGACACAAGTGCGATCTCAACGACTTTGAATGATGCAAGAACAGTCTTGGGTTCTCCCATCACTGCAGCAGGCCCCCGAAGCTATCGTCGGTCCTATGACGCTGTACTTGATTTACATCTTATCCACGAACTGGAGCTCATTCATCAAGCTGTAATTCGGTCAACCGAACCAACTGGAGGACAAGAACGAAGGCGTATTATAAACGAGCTTACAAAGACCTTAGATACTCGATTAGAATCTATTTCGCCAACTTTCAGGTTCCGTGAACTCGTCCTCAGCATGAGAAGAACTGCATTTTCATTATCGTAAGTATAAGGAGACTGATTCTTGTTCGTCATGAGACTAATCAGTTGAGTTCAGGACCACACCTCATCATATCCCCGTGAGCGAGATTGGAAAAACCTGGCTTGCCAGTGCGAAAATTGCTCGAAAAGCGGGTCAGTGGCAAACGGCCTATAGTGCTATGCTGCAAGCCCAGCAGAGCAAGACGCACTTTGCGTTCATTGAAAGCGCCAAGCTAGTCAAAGATACAAATGATCCTCTCCGCGCATTGACAGAACTGGATAATTCCCTGAAGCTGGCTGGGTTGTCCGAAGCATCAAATTTTCTGGATCTTACAGTCGAGGATGAGGGTGTTCGAATGAAGGCTAAGGTATACCTCCTCAAATCTTGATTACAAATTACATGTTGATGGCAAGTAGGCCCAACTTCTGCGCGCACGCTGGATGTACGAGTCCCAAAGATACGATCCTACTGTCATCTGGAGAAATTTCCAACTTGTTACGGAAATGGACAAAAAGTCTGTCAAGTCTAGTTCTTCTTGCAGTCGCTGACGGTATCAGTAGTTCTGAGAAGGCACACTTCTATCTTGGTAAATTTCATGATGAAACTTACAAAGGTCTCTCTTCTGATGAAAAGCAGACACGGTAAGAAATACTCCAGGATCTTAAATTTGTAGACTAAACTTCGTTTTTAGGGGACTCAAGATGATCCTTGCGACTATCAGAGCATTCTCGCGAGCTATCAAGCAAGGATCAAAATACGTTTATCAAACTGTCCCTCGCTTGCTCACTCTCTGGCTTGACACCGGGGAAAATTCTTTTTTAGAGAGGGATCATCGAGAGATTATTAGCAAATGTAATGGGCTTGCAGACAAAGCGATCCGTGAAATACCCGCATACAAGGTATGTTAAAGAATACTACCTCTGAGCTTTGCCTCATCTCTTTCCTAGTGGTACATTGCTTTCCCCCAGATTGTTTCAAGAGTCGGTCACCCGAATACAGAGACCTACAGAATACTCAAGAAGCTCATCCTTAAAGTTTTAGAAGAATATCCGAAACAGGCACTCTGGATCTTCAGCTCAGTGGTGAAGTCAACTAAATCCAATCGTGAGCAAAGGGGAAGAGATATCTTAGACCGACTGAAGGTCAGTAGTCCTAGATACACATTTTGCAAGTTTACGCTCACGGGGATTGCGATAGAATAATCCTGGTCTCGCCGAAACTATAGTACCGAGTGTTGTCAAACAGATCCTCGTCATGACCGATGAGTTGCTTTTGTTGTGTGACCGGCATCTCAAGGACGATAGGAAGATTTTGCATATGCAAAAAGACTTTCCAGGCCTCGCCAAAATTGGATGTTGTGACCTCATTATACCTCTTCGGGAATCGCTGACCGCATCCTTGCCACCTACATCTGCGGAACAATCAACGCATCAGCCCTTTCCTCCGTATCTGCCGATGTTTCAAGGTGGGTTTGAGATGCTTCAGCCAAAAAAGTTACCCCCTTTTTACAACTAGTTATTGCAGAGTTTTTCGATGAAATTGAAATAATGCGGTCTCTGGCTAAACCAAGAAAAATCTCAATTCGTGGGACAGATGGACAGACATACACCTTCTTAGGAAAACCGAAGGATGACCTGAGAAAAGACGCAAGGTTAATGGAATTCAATTCAATTATCAATAAGCTGCTAAAGGCCAACTCTGAGTCACGGAAGCGGCAACTGCGTCGGTCGTTCTCCTTTCTAAGCGACTGTTGATTCATATTATGTTATAGATATCCGAACATACGGTGTGGTAACTTTGAACGAAGAATGTGGCTTCATCCAGTGGGTCCCAAACACAGTACCTGTTCGACAAGTCCTCGTGAAGAGTTATGATACCAGGAGAATCAAAAGCTGGGTATGGATCTTGATCACAAGCGGTACGAGGTTTCTCAAAGGCACTTTCTGACAGCATACCGAAATGAGCGAGATTTTTGGGAAAATCAAAGACTTAGACGACCCAGCTGCAGCAGGCCTTTTCATTAAGAAAATTCTGCCCAGGTAAGCATTTCTCTCCTAAATGAGTTGTATTTGGATCAGACAGGCGACACATATACGTAGATTCCCGCCTGTATTTCACGAGTGGTTCCTGGAAACGTTTCCAGAGCCAAGCGCATGGTTGGCAAGTCGAACGACTTACGGAAGAACCGCAGCGGTGATGTCTATGGTTGGATTCATTCTTGGGTGAGTGTTTTTGAACTTGGTGCATCCATCGTCATTGATACTGGTGGTAGTCTCGGCGACAGGCATTGTGAGAATATCCTGCTTGATACTAACACGGGAGATGTTGTCCATGTGGATTTTAATTGCCTATTTGACAAGGCAAGCAATGACCTCGCGAGTCCGAGATTTTACTCACAGATTATTGTAGGGAAAAAATTTGGAAACGCCGGAGCGTGTTCCTTTCAGACTGACTCAAAATCTAGTGGATGGACTTGGTGTGACAGGTGTTGAAGGTATGTCCATAACTTCAGAGAGACCGGGTTGATCCTGATATTGTCCTAGGCATCTTCCGCATTGCTTGCGAGGTGGGACTCCAGCTACTACGAGACAACAAAGACTCTTTGATGAACGTTTTGGATTCTTTCATTCATGATCCTTTAGTAGAGTGGGAAGATGAGAAACGTCGCTTGGTATGCCATGAACGGGCCTGATGGCATACATCTGACGATTCCACCCAGGAATCTCGACAAAAGAATCAAGGGAAGACCTCGATCGACACTTTGGCCAAGACAGCGTTGAATAAGATAGAACGGAAGCTGAAGGGCATATATAGACCTGATACATCGAAGGACAGAAATATCATCCAAGAGAAGGAGGTAACCACAGGCAATTTAGTGCAGATTTTGATTCAGGAGGCAACTGATGATGCTAATCTGGTGCGTTGACATTTCTGCGTTTATTAATTGATGTTCAAAGAGGCTTTCAGGCGAAGATGTATCCGGGGTGGGCTGCGTGGCATTGATGTATAGATTATACTTAACATAGATTCATGAGTATCATAGAGCTTGCTATCAGTAGTCAAATACATAATCTGCTTGGACAATCAGGATTGGTTCGCCACCAATTTTTGAAGTCTTTCAAGTTCCTTCTCTTTCGTAATCAGGGTATTTCGCCACCTATCTGTCTCAAGGACTACAGCCTTCCTGGCCTCTTCGAGTCGTTCCTGCTCTTCCTTCTCCATGAGTTGGGTAAATTCTGGTGTCCCTCCTTTCGAGGCCTCAAGAGAAGCAGGATGTGCCAGATGAAAGGGAACAGGTTTGCGTCTCATCTTTGGCAGGGGATTGGGTGGGTGGGCAGTCAAGGTGTTGAGGAAATTTTGAAAGGGGTCATTGAAAACGACTTCGTCATATTGCCAGGAATGTACAGGTCCATGCTTGATTGCAACTTCCAGCGGCGGTATTTCTGGCTCACCAGTTGCAGCCCATGGATGTAATTTGAGATGATGATATAGGGTCAATGCCTTCTCGCCAGATTCCGGAACAAAAGTTATGCGTATCTGGATTTCAAACTCTCCCCATCTGCAGAATGAAATTAGTCAGCTGGCCTGCTTTGAAAGAGTGTCCTCACGTACCCGGTCTCGCAGACCTCGAAAGGCGGCTTATCCACATCTGCAAGATATCAGCATCAAATGACATAGGGTAATTCAGAAGTGAAGGCTGACTCCGCGAAGGGTTAGCATATGTATCATGTAACTTGAAGGTAACGCGCTTGATGAAGTGAGAGATATCATCTGCACCGCCTACCATGTCAGAATTGGGGGCAGAGGCGGCGGAGCGGACGGCTACAATCCATTTGTGCGTATGATCGGAAGGATAAGCCTGGCGCTCTTTTTCTGTCAAAACGGTTGCAGTGTTCCCATAAGTTATTGGACGATATATACTCAGGCCCTATGAGTCTCTGAGAAATACAGTGGGAAGTAGGCGAATACGAGCATACTCTGACGCGGACGCGGTCGTTGGACATTGTGTATATTGAAAGGGTGACGGCCCGGATAAATCAATCTCGCAACCGCAGATCAATGACTTTATTCCTGCCACCATGAGCTTCTTAACTCCTCTCTACGAGAGTAAGTCTGTCGTCGCTGTTCCTCATCCAAATTTTACTTGAATCTAGAACCTAATCACGTCCTTGACAAGCAACGCTACTATCAAGTATGTGTATTTTTTTCGTCCTTTGGACTGACCGCAATAGTTCTCTATAGGCCTTTTCCAGCCCTGTGCATCTCCGTGGTCCTAGGCAAAGACTGTATCTTGGTATGTAGAGCATGTGGTTCAAAACACGACACCGACAAATCCGGCCTTTCACAGGTGCCTACGCCGTCCTTTTCGCTAGTGGCATGCTGACCACTGTCTTCGCCACAGCTTCGCTCATAAGGGTGCGTCTTCCTTCTGTTATTTCACTGGTGCGATAGTTCATGGACTATCCAGGGTAAATCGTCCCAGTAAATAAAGGCATAATTGTTGCAAATAGGTCTTCTCTTCAAAATATATCTTCTTTAAGTGCCGAAGTAATTTCTATTCGCATGGGGAATACTGCTTTATATTTGTCTGGTGGTCTGCTGACGTGCATCTCATTGGTCGATTACCACTTCTTGAAGACCGGTGTCATCTCTTTCCGAATCAAGCGTAAGTTGTACCGGTCAGAGTCAAAATTTTCCCATAGTCGAGCCTCTTCTCGGTCTACCTCTGCCGGCTCTCGGGTACCATCCTGTGGCTTGTCTTTCTTTCGAGTCCACGCGCATCAAGCCATGAGATGAAGCACAGTGTGGCGATATCTGTTGTCCACTATTGACCGATGTGTCCGCACAACTCCAAACTATTCTCATGAGAACAATGTGATGTAAAAGAGGTTGATTGGATTTGTTTTATTTTGGTGTTTGCCCCTTTCTTTCCAGAACTACGATGTCTGTCAATGTCATGGACCATGCCAATAGTCATCGGCGGCCAAAGGCGCAAAATCAAGATGAAGACGAGTGTCCTGGATATTACGCAGCTGTGAGCAGAAGGTGTGTAATTAGCATATTTCTCCCTTGCCCCACTCGAAAGCCTCTGCTGTTCGCACATGTAACACAGCCTGTGCGGCGGGTTCTTTCTTTACCAGTCATTGTGGACACTGTGCTTAATTGTTATTTAACCCTGCCTAGCAACTCGAGTGTTATCAGTACGGGCATGAATATCCTGACAGGAAGCACAAGAGCTCACTGGTCAGATGCCCATGATATGATCCAGCCTTCAAAGTGAGTATCATCTCTATCTATACCATGTCTGTCGTTGACTCAGTTGCTACAGTGTGAGATCTGAAGCCAAGTTCAAACGCTATCTCTACACCTACAATATGGTCCTTGCGCAGACGCCGATGCGGTTCTACATCTCGTTTGTATCATCTCCTCCTAGGATATTAGATTGAGTCTTATCATAGAGCTCAGAGTTGAACCTTACGATGGGAAGCCATTAGCCGGGCAATATCAGTTCCGATTCTCCGTGGGATTCAACGGGATCGAGCGCCCTTTAGGCGAACCGATAACACGTCATATGTCCGTTGATCCTCGCGAACTAGATTTCGCTGTTTTGTCAGTTTCCGTGTCACTTGATTCATTTTCAGAGTTGATCCTGACTGCGCCCGCGTGTTACAGTGTGTTTCTGGGAAAAGATGCTAAATCAGTCCTTCCCACCAACAGTTTATGGTCACTTCGAGTGTGGCTGAGAGTGGAAGGCGTTGATCATCAATTTTTCAAAACAGATGAACTGTTTGTAGGCAGGGACCTGGACTTCAATGCTATTGGCGATGCATCTTTCGCCCGACTGGCAGAAGCGGCGCCTGATCATCAGGTATACAAGGGTTATTTAGGCAAGGCGCTCATTGCGTTCACTATCAGGTGTGTACTTGTTAGCTTGGTGAATTAGCATGAAAGTTGACCTTGTCGGTCTTAGATGGCAAAGAATAAGAGATCAACTGTATAAATATTCTCTGGAGTACGACGGTGGCGGAGTTGGAGCCGTGTTATTCAATGATTTTCGAATGAAAATTGAGGTGGACCCCAAAATGGTGACATTTCTGATATAGTAAGTGACCAACAACCATTTCTACATCATGGTCGTTATCAGCAATTCCACTGACAAATTTATTTCCAGCACGATACCAGTCCAATCAATGCCGCCAGGTGCCACACATCGACTACGGGTTTGGGTGAAAACATTGGTCCCATTGAACCCCAATCCGGTCATATCCCAACCTCTTCCTTTTAATGACTCCGTCATCTATCACCGTATATACAAAGCCGATGACTTCAAAGTTGGCGGACGATTGGAATTTCATTCGTTAGGGAACAGATTGGTAATGGCCTTTCCCCGTTCCGGTGGACCCGAGACCATCACTATGAGGCGGGCACCCACCATAGCACGAGATAAGGAGAAAGAACTTCAAAGCATTCCAGAAGCAAGTACTATACAAACATACAGCCATTACTTACCACCTGGGGCACAACACCCCAGGCAACCGGGACACCTGACCTCCCAGGCAGATCTGGAGCCGGTTCACCATCAATCACAGTCTTCCAATCCAACCACACAACTGACCCGGTTGCAGCCTCTGAGGGCACCGAATTCACGGGATCATGCACCCGTTTCTCGTGTCCACAAGTCTCGAGGAAAAATTGTTTGATATATTGGCCCAATGCACCGGACGATTCTTCTCCTTACAATTCTTCATGACTGGATCCCCTACATATTATCTTCTACAGAACAATCATTGCTACGTCACCGTCTTGTTCCTCTATTTATTGATATAGTGTAGTTTAACACTTGGGTGAACATATAGTTGTTCTTCAGTTATTATTATATTCATAACCAGAAGGTTCACAGATAGTGTACATTATCTGCCTATCCTAGACATTGACTAAACCACGACTTTGGCTGCAAAGAAATTGGTCCACTCTTTCTCTCCCCAACTGCTCGAGACCTCATTAGCAATCAACCCATCCCATAGTACAGTAGGAGAAACATGAATGCTATTCTGACGAGAGAACTTGACTAAAGATAGCGTGAGTAAGGCTTTCAAGACGTATGAGTACTGACACAACATACTATTATACTTCAAATCATCGGTGACACCATTACCCCCGTTCAGAGTACCTTTCAGAGTCAAAAGTTGACGGACGCTCTCAACTGCCTCGGATGAGATGACTTGACCCGCCAAAGCAGTGAGATTGAGTCTGATCTGTCGTGGAGTTAGATCAAGTGTGGGTTCGTCGAAGTAATCCTCTTGATTATCAAAAAGCTAAAATCGGACAATCGAGTTAGTATCTCGTCTGTTTCTATAGGCATCTCAGACGAGCTGCAATGACATTTGGCCGCATGCAACTGATGAAACCAAACATGTTATGTCATCAAAAAAGTTCACGTACTAGGCGACTAAACGTCCAGAACTTGTTAGGAGATGATTTAAGGACCGCTAGGCCAGCTTCGTGGGTCAGTGTAGACGAAGCATGCCAGGGCTGGACTTGAAGGCGGAAGACGACTTTAATTTTCCCGTCATACTTTCCGCCAGGAGATATGAGCGGTACAATATGATTATCTATGGCTCGCGAGAACTTGGCGCTTGGGGTAGAATTGGAGAGTACTTATCAGGGTCGGGTAAGGAGTGAATACTGACCTGAAAGGACAAACATAGTCCACTTGAACGATTAATGGGAATCTGGAAAAAGGTGAAAGTGATACTTACAAAATGCCTCGAGAGTATGGGGTGCATTTGATTTGCCGGCGACGATAAGTCCTTGCAAGGATGGTTGGAGTGTCATCTTAACCACGAGCGCCTATAGCATCATACAATTATCTCTCTCATCACGTGGTTAGTGGGATCATCTCCAATTCCACCTTGCATAACGTATTGATAGATGCCAGTGGACTTCTTAACATTTCTAAGTCAAATCAATGACGCCGTGATAGCCGAGGATGGACACGACCTGGGTTTTCTCCTTAAACCAACAACTCGACATGGCAAGGACCTCGTCAAGGAGTTTCTCCCTGCTACTGTAAGCAGTTGGTGTTGTATTCGCACAGCTGAGGCTGAGCAAGTGCACTCGGGTAGAAAAGTTCTATGGAGAGGTTTGAAGGTGTCCTCGCTAGCCCTTGGGACGAGATCGCAATATCTTATGTCTTGACTTGCACGCATGTTGCCCTGAAGAGGCCAGGAGAAGCGTTCAAGGAATATTCTCAACTTGTATCGTGTGTTTTTTTATTCTGCGCGAGCTTTGAGATACTTCATTTTTTTCTGACTATTGGACTGATTGTTTAGATCATTTTCTCGCTTCTTTACAGAGAACAGGGGCTGGACATTGCCCGCACTATTTTCGATCTTGAGAGGTCTGAGAGATCTGGCTTTCGATGTGCGTGCCCTGGTCATGTATAACCAATTTGATCTGTTCACTTAACCAGAAGCACACAGGCAGACATGGACGCAAGATTTAGCAACCAAAAGGTTGAAGCTATGGAGGAAGCTGCTCGTGTGATTGCCAAAGCCTTCAGCAACTGTGTGACCGACAGGTAATCAAAAAGACTCATGCGTTTTTGCTATGTGAATTTTATGGTAAAATAGGATATCACCACCTGAGGAGTCAAGGAAATGGGGCATATATTATGTTGTTGGATTGATTCTGAAGTGCTACTTCCGAGTGAGTCTGTTTCCAAGGAATAGATACCGGAACTAACTCCAAGGGATGTATTTGATTCTTTTTCTTTCTTTTCAAAGGTGAAGCGAATTTCTTTGGCCAAAAACATTCTTCGTGCCCTTCAAGCGAATGATATACCACCATTGGAATTGTATCCTCGCTCGCATCAGGTGAGGAAGGTGTTCCAGGTCAGGGTTGCGTTATGCGTCAACATAGTTTAGGTCACATATCGTTATTATATCGGCATGCTAGGTTTCCTCAACGAAGATTTTGCAAAGGTCAGTTATGTTCGCATTTAATGAGATGCTGTTGATACATTTTAATGATAGGCTGAAGAGGAACTAACCCTTGCGTTTTACAATTGTCATATCGAAGCACATCAAAACCAAGGGTGAGCTGGACTGCGTGTGTGGAAGGATGCATTTCAACGCTCAACATAGAGCCTTTCTTTCCTCCCCAGGCGTATTCTGATATATCTAATACCACTCCGGATTATCAAAGGACATTTGCCATCAATCGAATTATTGGACCGTTTTCCTTTACTCAAAGATCTCTTCTACCCTTTTATCTCTTCTATCAAGACTGGTAACCTGATCGCCTATGACAAAGCACTTTACAGGGTGGAAAAAGAGCTTTTGGAATTAAATTTGTGGGTAGCTCTGGAAAAAGCAAGAGAGATCTGTATGCGCAGCCTTTTCCGACGAGCGTGAGTAAAAATTGTTTTTGTTATGTGGAGAATAACCTGCTCACAAACACTCATCAGATGGATTGCCGAGGGCCAAAGTACTCGAATACCACTCTCCGTCTTTTATGCTTCTTTGAAGGTTTCTGGGATCGAGACGAGCCCAGAGGAAACTGAATGCTTCGTTGCAAATATGATTCATAGGGGTTATATCAGGGGTTATATAAGTCATGAACGACAAATCGTTGTCCTGGCTCAAACAAATGCATTCCCAAAAATTATAGAACGGCCTTCGCCATTTGCCTCGATGACTTTGTAAAAAAGATCCTTGCAAGAGCATTTTGAATGTAATCTGTTGCCTTTTGTCTTGTATGTGTTTGCGTCGCCATAGTTGTGCTGGTACGTCATCCACACATCCAAATTCCTAATAAACGGTGAGTCAAGAAAACAGGCGTGAAGATGTATCGATTGAGGTTGTGAGACCCAGTTGGTGGGATCTACTAAAATTGGGACAAGATGTCATTTCTTCATACATCGTCAGACTTTCTATTCAATTTCAATTGTTCACAAATGCCAAAAACATGTATAGATATGAGAGCCAAGGCTTTAGAGCATGGAACGAGGAAGGCTCTGTTCTTCCTTGACGTCATTTAAGAGTGTTCCAATACCATGACTCAACCAGACGGCCATCTTATCACCGTGTTTGAGGTACAGTGGAGGATTTCTGACGAAGCCTACACCTTTTGGAGTGCCAGTGAGAATGATAGAACCGGGTTCCAAGGTGGTCCCTTGAGAGAGGAAGGAGACGGTTTGGCGAACATTGAAAATCTGATCACTAGCAGTTGCACCAAAAAGGTTGAATGCTCAGGTCCATAAAAAAAAGCCCATTCACTTACGCTGTGGTACCATCCTGAACGACATTTCCATTCAGGGTTAACTTGAGTTCGACAGTTTGAGGATCAGGAATTAAGTTGTTAGACACAAGACAAGGACCTAGGGGATTGGTGTTGTCTGGTCACAAATATCGACAATCAAAACGATGATGAGTTAGTGTTGGTTTCATTCGAATTCTTAAATGCCCTTTTAAGAAAAAACCCACCAAAGCCTTTTGAAAATCCCCACTGAGAAACTGCCATCTGATGTTTACGGAAGGATATGTCGTTGGCGCCAGTATATCCAAGGACATAGTCCAAAGCCTCTGCTTCCGAAACATTCTTTGCGGTCTTGCCGATGACGATGACGAGCTCGACTTCATAGTCAGGAAGATGTTCTTTGGGCGGTTGGGCAACTTGAGGAATGATCACGGGTGCCAGTGGACCGATAAGAGAAGTGAGGGGTTTGTAGAACAAGATTGGGAACCTATAGATATGATTATTTTTTTTTAACTTGTCTGTCCGAGTGAAAAAAAGAGCACCTTACGCCGGTTTGGAAAGCTTCGCCTCGGCCTGTAAGTGTGTAAGACCATTCAGGAGGGAAAGTTGCACTGAAAGAAACAATGGGGACGAACAGCATGATCTGAGTAATTCAAGCCCAAGCAACGGACAAGTTTGATTTGGTCATTGGAGAGAGGTGAGAGGAGTGTGTCCACCGTTAAAACTTGCTTGGTCAGTTGGGCACTGGGATCCAAGGCGGACCCCATGATCTCATAGGCTTTGATAGGCTGTCGATTCGCGGTTGCAATACCAACTGTGGAAGGAGTTCTCAAGGTTTAGAGATGTTGTTTTTTTTTTCAATGGAAGGCTCACCGTCGAGGTTTGGATTGACCGGTTGTCCAATGTGAACACGTTTCGTCTCTGCGGCCACGAAACGGATGAGTCTTGTCCATTGCTATAAGATTCAGAAAGGATTGCATTGCTTGGTAAAGAAATAAGAAGCTAGTCGAGCTTACTGTTCGTATTGGAGCCATGTTTAGAAAGTGTGTGCGAGGGGACGGTGAATGTGAATTAGAATGATCTCCGTATTCGATAGTTTCTGTCAACAATCATGTGATGATGCCTGATTTAGTCCTAATATGTGATGCGGCTGGGAAGGCAGTAGAGTACATATAGGGATGCGTAACGCTGAAGAAAGTGTCGGTTTGCACTGTTAGCAGGAAAGTATATTGATAGTATTGGTGGCTAAATCACATATCCTCTTCACCACTGATTTAATTTGATGGGGGTCATGTGATGGTGCTCGTAGGCCGCGTTATGTGCTTAGGGTACAAGATTGTTTTTCTGTTTCCCCCCCTCTGAAGCTCGTCGTCTGTGCAGCTCGAGATTTCGTTTTACAAAGACTACTTTTTTTTTTTTCAAATGATGGCTACTAGCTTGGAGGAGCTTGGGAATTATGTACAGGACATTCTTGACGAAGTATGCGCCATCGAGTTTCAGTCTTCCCCCCATTGATTATTATTGTTAGCTCTGCTCGCCTCGCTCGTCTTCTGATGCGAAGACGAAGGCCCTGGATCAACTGGAAAAGCATATTGCAATCTCCTGCCTGGCAGCGGACGACAAGAAGAAAAAAACTGAGTCAAAGGAGAGTTGGGATCACTTTTTGGCATTGCAATATACCTTTGAATGTAATGGTGCGAGTGCTTCTCTCTTTTTCAAAAGGTTTTCCTCTCATTCACAAATGTTACCCAAGTTCCTTCGAGATTGTTAGCTTGGATATCTGTGTCGACGACAAAGTTACAGCAACCTGTGGATAAGGATACACCAGAAGGTAATGTCTTTTGACGTTCATAATAACTCCTTCATGACCCTCTGTAGGACGCATACTTATTTTACAAGTCTCTCGAGCACTTTGTGTCATTCAAGGTATTGCCTTGAGTCACGGAGCCAGTAAATTATTCTTGAGTCGGAAGTATAGCTTGGACGTAAGTATTTGCATCTCGCATTTCCCCCTAAAAAACTGTTTATCGAAGATATAGCAAAGGTCTTGCTAGAGCTTTTACTTGCCTCAAGACACCTGTATTTGATAAATAATGAAGAGGATCGATCTGCTAGTTCGAATCAACAGCACGCCCAAGTCGTCCCACTTACGTCAATCGTGCTCGATACATTGCTTTGTATTCTCGTAGACTCCCCCTCCGCTCTAAGGACGTTTGAACATGCTCAGGGTGTCCAACTTGTTGTAAGGATACTCAAGCGGGCGGGAACACCCCGAGAAGTGCGGTATGTCCAAAAATTGTTGCGATTCACCCAAAAAAAGAACACAGCTGAGACAACTGTTTTACTAAATTTTATTATAGGATGAAATGTCTGGAATTCCTGTACTTTTACTTGCTGGATGAGACCGGACCTCCAGAATTAGTTGAATCAAAGATGATGCCACCAGTCTTGCCGACGGAATTGAAACACGGCTCAGGGTCGTCCACGTTCTCGTCCTCCTTGTCTTCGTCTCGTTCTAGGACATTCCAACCATCCATCTCAGTATCGTCTCCATCTACGCCTGCGAATTCTTCGCCAGGAAAACCACTCGAGCTATCAAGGTTCCGGTCGAGCTTCAAAACAGGTCCCAACACGCCAAGATCCTCGTCTAAATTCCCCAGCCATCAGCCTCGACATGACATCATGATGTTGAAGCGAGACATTGACTATGAACCTCTTAGCCCGAGAAAACCCGGGTTTGGAGAGCAGATCGGTATGCCAACTTCACGCCCTCGTGCACAGACAACACATGGACAACAGCCTTGCATTCCCAGTCGTAGTGTCACACATAGCTCCAAGTTGTCTATCAGTGTCAGCAAAAATGATTTCCCGGGCAACGGGGGTGATGAAAGGAGGAAAACGACGGATGAAAAAAAACAGTTTTTGGGAACGATGCTTGGAAATGTCGATGCGTTGGTGGAGGGGGTTAGAAAGGCAGGTATCTGGCATTTGAGTTGATTTTTTTGTTTGTATACGATATATTGTACTAGTTAATGATTGTCTGTCTATTCCATCCCGAACCAACGTTTGAGTTTGTGCGATAATCCTGCAGCTTGACCTGACTTTTGCTGGGATGGGGGTGTGATGTGGTCCTCCGTAGGAGATGAAGGACTTGCATCTAGTGCAGCGGAAAAAGCACGCTCCATTATTCGCTGCTCCTGATCCTGGGTGAGGGGTATTGGAGGTGGTTTTGGTGGCTCGGAGGCAGAACGGGATAAAGTGCCTGAGCGCACTAGGGCTTTGGCCTCCTCGTCTACATCATCAAAGACGTCCTGTTTGACTGCACCTATGGCGTAAGAGTAGATGCCAAAGGCGAGGAGTCCGAGTCCAAGGCCGGTAAAAGCGTTGCGGAGGCGATAGGGCTCACGGGCGCGCTTGAGACCGGGGGACATGAGCTGAGGCAGAGTAAGCAGCAGGGTAGTTGAGCAAATAATACTATACGGACGCCATTCCGTGGTCTGTAGGTCTGTTGCGCTTGTCTTCTGTCGAGATATTGCATGAGGCAGTTTGTTTGGCAAGGAGGTTGTCACCAAACAAGATGTCGCATGTTTTCGGGAATATTCATTATTGTCAGCGCCTTTGACAAACGGACCGAGTTTTGTGACGTGACGTGACTTGAATTCTTACCCTCCCATGGTAAATTCGTTTTTCTCCTTTTTCTTTTGACGCTTACCATCATGTCCCGCCGTCACCGTCCGCTGTACAGAACTGCATCCATCTGCATATCCCTCATTGGTGCTCTGACCAATACTGCCATCGCCGTGCAGGTGTTCTCAGCATGCCAGGTTGTGAAATGGGGCGAGGTCGAGAGCGAATGGGCGGGCGATAGTTGGATTCAGGTTGCCGATGGGATCAAGATCATGTGCATGTTGCTCTCCCTCTACTTTGTTTCTTCAGCCTCGGTGTGTGCGATTGGATTAGTTGGAATCCTCAGGGTGCGCTTTGTGCCTTTTCCCAGGGTTTGATTAACTCTTGGTCCGTACAGAGCAAAGCCTCGCTAGTGAGGTTTTACAGAGACTACTCTATTGCAGACCTTTCATTCTGTGCGCTTGCCACCCTCGGAGGCTCCTATGCGGCATTCATGTCGTCTACGCGTGCCATCCTATGTGAAGAGTTTTCACGCCACCCGGAACTCATGCGTGACATGCTTGAGATGGGGCTCAATTCGGAAAATTGTGAACACTGGCTTGCAAGGGCCATGACGGTGCTGATTGGTGCCATGGTCGTCCTCCTCGTCGTGAGGGTATGTGTCGTTGCTCTTGAGCGTGATCAATTTTGACGCTGTTGACTAGCTGCATTTCTTGCTTGCTGTATCCAGCTTTTACTCGCAGCTCACCCGGCAACACAGCCGGTGCTCGTCGGGTTGCTGCTCCCCCCTGCCAATGCATTCGCGTAGTGGGTCTCGACGCATCAGTCTCGTTGCATCGACAGATGACGATGCTGAGATGGTCTATGTCGCGGTGCCCCGCAGTTCGCTGCCGCGTGAAGTGCAGGCTCAGGAAATGTGGATGTCGTCCTGCTCGGCGTCTGAGCATCGCCACCGCCACCACCGTCATTGTTCGCGAGAGATGGGCAGGATACGGCTGCCAGTGAGGCAGGACGAGGGGCTGCTGGACGGAAAGGCGTAGACAGTGGTTTCTGTGTAAAATAGGACATATATATGGGATTTGTGACAAGGTGGATGACGTAAGCGAGGGTATGGACTGTGTGTTGGTGGTTGTTTGGGCACATGCTCTCTCTCCTCGCACTCCCTTTCTTCGTCCTCACCGTCCATGCCGACCCCGCCAGGCTTCCCTTCACCGACTGCTTCGACGCCGACGACAGCACGCAGAGGGCCACCGTCGACAGCGTCTACGCCCAGGTCCTCCACGACACCGACTCTCTCAACCTCACTGTCCTCGCACGCACTCCCCAGCCCATCGTCGGCCTCATAGCCAATTCCAGCGGCAGTCTCTGTATGTTTCCTTGCCCAACGTCCCCAGAGCCATCTGACAGCAGACAGCGACCCTCTTTACGACCACCTCGGTCCTCACACTCAATGCCTGGACAAACAGCTCTTTCTTTTGCGATACCCTCCGTCCACCATCCCCTCTTCCTTCCCTCGCCAATCTGACAAGCACCTACTGCCCCCTCGCACCAGGTCCTTTTGCTTTTGCAGCAAGTGTCCCCTGGGGTCGCGACAGGGCTCTCACCACCCTCATCACCCGCCTCCGCGCAGTTGATCCAAACAGCACAGAATTGCTTTGCATCGATGTACACACCACTCCATTGGATCCCTCAGAGGAACAAGGTCCCTATGGACATGCCCGTGTCATACTCTGGGCCACTGTCGCGTTGGCCGGAGCTTACTGGCTCTTGGTCGGCATCGCCAGAGTCGTCTCCGCGTGGGGAAGAGGCGTCACCAGGTCCGACAAGGGCTTGTGGGGCAGATTCCAAAGTGGTGGCTTTATCCTTGCCAGTGCCATCAGTGGTGAAAGGCTCGCCACTTCTCCGGCTCTCATTCGCTTCTGTTAGTTTTTCCTCATCTCCTGTCTATTTCCTCCTGACAACCGTCAAGGTACCCCTTCATTGCGGGACGTCATATTTCATACCCAGTGGTGTGCCGCATTGGCCATGGTTGCCGTACAATGGCCTTCATTCATTTGTAAGCTGTTCCGCCCGCTCAAATGCCCTAACTGATCCGTCCAAAGATCCTCTCTTGACCCAAACCGCTTGGTCTACTCTTTCTTTTAGTGCGTACACTCATCTTGTGCCTTCCTGTCTGACTGACATCTAGCTCAGATGTGACTCTAGTTGGACGTTCACATCCATACCGTTGGGATCCGCTTTCTACCCTGCCGTACTCACCCCCTTCAAATTTCGCTGATCAACTCTCAGATCCATCTTCACCCCTTTTTATTGACCCAACAATACCAAACACGCTCTTTACCCTGCCACCCAATGCCTCCGATGGCATCTCATCCTTTGCTTATGCTGTTGGCGTTCGACCAGAAGATCTTTTCCCCAATTGCCTCATCATCTTCCTTGCCATCGTGGCCGCCACCATCGTTCTTTCTGTGCTCCTCTGGACACTCGATTATCTCATGGTCGCCGTTGTCTTGAAATCATTATCGCGGCCTGGATACTCAACCCGAGCACGAAGCCCCGCATTTGGTGCGAGTGTTTCTACTAGGAGTACTCTGAACAAGGAACAAGATGTCACCATGTCCCCTGTGCTAGGTGAAGAGAACAAGGGTCTCACTGGAAATAGTAACATGTTTGGTAGCCGTCAAATCGGCACACATCGGTCATGGTGGCGGCTGCGTAATGACATAGGTTCTTTCCATGGTAGCGTCCTTCATGGAAACCTTGTTCGCGTCTTGGTTTTGTTCCATCTTCCTATCACCATCTTCTCAGTCTACGAGATGATTCAACACACTCCTCTAGTGGTCCGTGCAAGGACTGTATTGGCTGTATTATCCTTTGCCATCTTTTCTGTCCTCATCCCCCTTCACCTGGTTCTACGGGTAACGTTCACAACCACCAATAAATTGTACGATGAAACACGGACATTGCTTTCTCTTGGGCCTTTGTATAATCATTATCGGCATGGTTCGCAGATGTTTGCAACGCTGCTATTCGCTAACAACATCGCTTTCGGGGTGACAATTGGGGCCGGGCAAAAGAGTGGGACGGCTCAGGCTATTGTCATCCTTGTTGTCGAGGTGATATCAGCACTGGGCACCAGTATCTGGCTACCGTGGGGTAGCGGCGCAGGCATGGGTTTCATCAGTTTCTTATTTTGCGTCGCAAGGATTGTTGTCGCTGTCCTTCTAGTCATTTTAACTCCTGTGGTATGTGTCCTCTGCGAAGTTACTCTCTCTCTCTCTCTGATTTTGATGCCGCTCGTAGATTTCAATCGGACCAGGACCAGGTGGCTGGGTCGCGTACGGAATTCTCATCATTCTAGCTCTTGTTTACCTCGCCCTTCTTCTCATGCTTCTCTTCAAATTAATTGAAGCTATGGTTCGCATCTTGGGTGGCGTAGGATTTGACCGGAGTCGTCGCTCACCTGATGCCGGTCTTGTCGGTGTCCTTGGACTCTTAGGGTGCTGCGGTCTTCAGCCTAGGTCGAAGAAACGGAGAAGGAGATCAAAGCAAATGTTGACTCAGCAGTCAACTGTTAACGGTCCTCAGCTCTTGCCGCAAAAGAGTTCTGACATGGCTTCTTTCCATTCACAGACTGCTCTTGGTAAACCCCCTAGTCCTGGGTTTGTCCATCGTGATACTGGCAGAAAAATATCAATGAATTCTGGGCCTCCGCCTAGTGTGTTGAGGCCCGAACATGCATTACCGAGACCGTACAGGGAGGACGATGATGATGAGGGTTACATCATGAGCGCTTGGCAATCATATCCACTCAGACATGGGTATGTACCTGTCTCAGAACCAGCATCGACGCCAACGTCGACACCTCCCAAAAGTGGTTTTTCGAAAGTTGGAGGAGGAAAATCACATATCGATACGCCCTATGCAATTATGGATGGAACTATTAGTGCCTTTTCACCCATGACGCAGGCGAGTAAGTCGGGTCAGGATACTCCTAGTCTACCTATGCATTCATTTGGCAACGGTTCAACGCATACGTTCCCTTCGTTCAGGCAGAATGGCAGTAGGTCGACGTTGCCGAGAGCGAGTTTGTCTGCACCTGGTGGTGCTCCTGTGAAATCAAATGTCTTCTATGAAGATGATGATCCTCCGCCTTCGTTATCGTCTTTGACCAATGTTGCAAGACAACCTGAATATGGTCAATTACCTCCTGGAGCCATGTTACCCGCCCATGTACGAACGAAATCACAAACGGCGATTATTGAAGATGCGAGCAAGCTTTATGGACTCGCTGCTTTGACAGGCGCTCCTGGTGGTGGTGGTGGCGCTGCTTCTGGTACCACTCACCATAACAATAACCCGCCAAATTTGACTATGAATACGAGTTCTGCATGGTCACATTCTTCCCCTCCTCAGTTTACAGTTGCGGGACCTAACGATGATGATGATGATGATGACGACGACGACGACGATGATAGCACAGTCGAACAACAACCTGCCAAGAAGAAACTTTGGTATCGTATTATCCGGCCAACGACAGGCCCTTCCTCCTTGGTTCCACCACTACCCTCATCACAACCCATGGCCGATCCTGAACACGGCGGTTTGGTGAATAATGCCGCTGGTACATCGAGCGGTGTTGTAGGATCTAGTAGTGGTGGTGGCGGTGGTGATGATGGTGGTGATTTGAGTGGTTCTAGGACGGTGACACAACATCCTACGAGATCGTTCGTCGTGATCCGGAAACCTCAACCGTAAAGAGTTCCTTCTCCTTGTGTGTGTGTATGTGTGTTTTTGAATTCTTCCTTGTCTCGGGTCAAGTTATCATTACCTTGCATTGGTCTGGTCTGGTCTGGTCTAATCGTCGTCGTGTGTGCTCACTCTCACTTTCTCCCCTCTCTTGTTGATTCTATTGGGTCACGCAGGACCCTTGATTTTGTGGAATAAAAAAACAATATAGTTTGACTGGTTCCATAGACCTTTCTTTGATGTTACTTGTGTATCAGTATTGATCACTGTCTTCTCATATTCTTACTGATGACTTAGATGGTGTGCTTCCAATGCAGCTTCCAATGATTACATATGGACATTCAACGATCGTGTAAGTAAACAAGTCAACAAATAAAAAAACCCAAGTGCACTACATACATATACATCACTTGGAATCAAGTGCTTTAGGAATCAGAATCAGGGAGATCCGCCAACCCAAAATATACGGAAATCTCCTCCACCCTTCTTCCACCATCCGTAGAGTCCCTCCTGTCGTCTTCGTTGTGACACCATCACAAGCGTATCAACACTATCATACGAATCACTCGACACATTGCTGGACGTCGATTCCACGCGCGTGATCGGTGATGATGAGTTCATTAAATGATTGATTTGATCCCAGTGTCCCCCTGTAGCAAGGAATCCACATTCGCCAATCACATCATCCTCTGCACGAACCACTTCCTCATAGGTCATCTTCCCTTTCCCTTTCCCTCGGTTCATGAAATTCAGAGACATTTCTTGCACCTCAATACCGTCTTTACCCAATGCCACCAGCTGGAGAAAGGGTGGTGCATCGGTCAAATTTTTTTTACACAAACGAGGAGAGATATGTTGAGGTGGAGATTTCCACGTAATAATAGCAAGTGATGGATATGCTGCATAGTTAGATGGGAGAGGCCATGGAAAAATGTGTGTTTTGCGTCCACGAGTAAGGAAAATGACATTTCGCGTCGTTTCTGTGGGTATGACTCTGGGGACGCCTGTGCTCAGCCCCGGTACAGGCAGTTCGCACCGAACGGGTAAGATCCATTTTGGCGGCGAGGCATATTCAAAGGATAAACGTGTTCGGATGCGGTGTGTGTTCGCTGCAACTATCGGTGAATCTCTCGGATTGAGAAACTGGCCCCCACCCGGGTCTTGGTTTAATGCAGATACAAAGCTATCATCTGGAAGTTCTATTTCTCCCACAGCGGAGTCGGCTATCCGAATCCATCCAGCTTTTTTGTCGAAGACAACAAACAAGCTGAGTTGAGGACCATAATCAATGAGTGGGGCCGATGAGCTAGTGGGCGAGCTGCGAGGAATAACATCACGAACGGTACTGGTACTCTCGCTACGTTTATGCCGGGTAGTGCTACTACCCGTCACGTCTGACAAACTTCGAGTGACCTCCTGTACAAATTGTTGAAAGAAGGCTATATTGCGTGGCTGCGTTGGCGTGTAGAATTCCTGTAATGTAGGACCTTAAGCAAACGAAGGACGAGTTGGAGGTATTGAATTAGATACTTACTTTGACAAATCTGAACACTCTTTCTCCCTTTGGCACTTCGTATAGTAGGATGTTACACTTAATTGCGACTGCTAGAAGCTGGCCATGCCTTCCTAGCCGATTCTCTTCATTCCATATCGCATAAGAAATAACGGGTGTGCCCGCTAATCGTGAGTTGGGTGTTGCAAGTGGAACAAAATCTGTTGTCCACAACAAAGGAAGATCATCTACAATATCCCAGCTCGAATAATCAGCGCTTTTCCGATAGGATGCAGCCTGTTGATTTAATGACATCGTGTTGGTATGTCTATCCAATGGACTAGTCTGCGGCGCAGAATCCAACATATTCTGAAAAGAAACTGGATGTTGTTCCGGAGATTTCAGGCCACGAGCGATGTTTGAGATGCTTGCCTGATTCCAGTGCTTTTTAGCGGATGATGTTTGAGTTTTCCAGGTTGATGATTGGCGCATATCCAACGGAAGAGCACCCTGTGTAAAATGATAAGAGAGCATATGTTTCAGAAGAGGCAATCCTCAACTTTTCGTGCAATAGTCCACTTGGCTAGGTTAGTTAGACTGCGAAGATTATACATTCTTAGAGTGCGAATCGCCTCCCCGTCTTTTGATCCTGGCAAACCATGCTCTGGGCCAACAAGGGCGAGCACAACGCCTTGTGTATTTCCATCAACACCTTCTCCCCGTTCGATAACGGACATTTGAAATACTCTAAATGCAAGTCAGTATGAGCCTTATTTGATTGGTTGAGATGGCGTACCCTTCTCCTTCCCAGATGGGTCTTGCTTGAGCTTCATCGGGGGTTTTGACGTCAATCCCTCCGGTTTCTGACCATTCTTGCGGGAACATATCAAGCACAGAGAGACCTTCGTCGTGGCCTATGAGCAGCAGCCGATCCGAGTTCAGTGGCAGGATGCATCGTATTTGTGAGGTTGAATGAGGCAGGAAACGAGATCCGAAATGGCTAAGCTTCAGGTGTGAGGGGTGAATTCTCTGGGTGATGAACGGTGGTGGTGACGCTGTAGATCTGGGTTGTTTCAGTTCTGGAACTGCGTCATCTTGCAAGCTCAATGCATTGGTTTGTATGTGGAGCTCATGAATGGGTAATGCGTCTGTCACTATCCGAGGGACACTGCTTTGGGGTACTCGCTACGAAAGACGATAGTTAGGTTCGTAATTATATAAAAATGACGAAAACACATTACTGGTCCAGGCTCAAGGTCCCAGCCTCGCTCCCGTCTTCTCTGAAGTTCCTCTGGCGTTATGTCACTGTATCGTTCAGCGGCTCTGATTTGATATTGAATGTCAATCAACGTGGGCTACGCATATAATCCACTGACCGACCTTTTCTCTATCCAACCTTTCCATCTCCCAAATCTGCAGGATTGATCATGAGCGCGTGTCAATTCGACAGATGGTACATGCCTCGAGTTCGGACCATGCTGTTGTGCAAGATCATCATACGCCGGCAGCTCGCCGCCTCCAGGAGTTGTTTGTTCGTCCTGCTCAACATCCTGGGACGTGTCAAACATATTGGAAGAGAGAGGGAAAGCAATACACTATCGCGTGTCCGGCCTTTAATCAATTGCCCTCGCTCTGGGTATAACGACCAGTCACCTGATATATGCGAGAGAGAGACTATATTAATAGGTCTCATATGCACTCCCAGGAAAGAGGAGAGCTCACTGTATTAATTACTGATCTTGCTGCCTCAAGTGGTCAGGTCTTGCTTGTTCCTAAAGAGAAAATATTGCTTCAATGAGTTAGATTATTTCCTTGAATTGTCTTATGGTCTTTTATTATCTGACTATTGATTTATTGAGAGATAAATTTGTCTTATCTGAGGTTCATCTTGCCTCAGTTTCTAGTCTTCAGGAACTGAGGTATGGCCTCTTCTCTCAGATGACTTACTTCTCAGTACTGTTCATACAGGTTTAGGAATGAATCCAGTCTCCAGTCCTCGGGGGCTTGTATTCTGAATTTGAATGACAAATCCTCAGTCATAAAACGAAGTAATACAATTAGTATGATGTGTCCAGCAAGAGAAGAATATAAAACGAAGCAAATCTATTATTTCTGTGACACTTATAATGGGACATCTTCCTTGGTGTGTCCAAAAGATCACAAGAATCTTGCCACAGGAGATGACCAATGGAGATTATGAGCCAAGGAGTGTATCAGTTCTATTATTGATATCTAATGATGAAATTCTCTTTGATTCTCATGCCCATAAAATAAGGACAGTGCAGCTAGTATGACAAGGTCTCCTACACATTAAAATTCAGATCACCAAGTCAAAGAGATAAGCCGCACTAGGACCAGCAAAGTGATCAATGGATTTATCTTCTGTGGTGAGGTTTTCGTCCAGTTCTGAATCAAATGTCCCAATCCTCCAAAGCAAATGCCAAGACACCAAAAGTAGAAGCAGTCTCACTTGTACCACCTGCAAGACTCTCCACACCTCTCCTGATAAACTTTATCAAATCGTCAAGTTCAGACGAAAATTTATCCAACCGTTCAGCAATTTCTTCCGGAGATCCAGTCGCATTCATCGTTGAAAACGTTTCCGTTTGAATCGCCGGGTCCTTAAGCATGTCTGGTTCTCCAGTGTCATCATCATCATAATCTGAAGATGATAGTTCATCTTCAATCAGAGGCTGTGAGAACCCAATGATGTTTCGCCGTTTGCGTCCGCGTTTCTTGTTCCTGTGACGTTTACCAATCAAGGAATGACGAGAAATATCATGTGTTGCCACATCGCCAATAAACAAGCCAAAGAACTCGCTAAACTGGAGGGACATATCGAGGACAGAAAGGATAGCACGGTGAAGAGCCGACGTCTAGTGAGCATTTCAATGGATGAGATTCTTTTATCTACTCTGAAAGCATGACCTTGCTATCAAAACTCACGTTTTTCGTCAAGAGGCAACGCCCTTGGATTTTTTTGAGACTGACAGGGTATCAGTGCAAAGTAAATAACTGTAGTATCAGACTTACTGTTCATCATGTAACTGGATCATGTCATCGATAGACTGAGCTTCCCGGAACTTGTCATAAAACTTAACGACTTGAGCATGAACAACCTTGAAAACCGGTTCAGTATGAAAAACCTTGCCAATAATTCTGGGCTCACGTAAGTGGTTAGAAAGTCCAACAATGTACTTCGCAGTCAAAGTCGGTCAATTAACATCTATAGACTGTCTCGATATAGAACACTCACTTGATAATCCAACTAAGACGACTCCTTATGGCATAGAAGACTTTCAGGCCTCCTGCAAAATCCTTTCTCTGGTCTCCTCTGACAAGAATCCTCTCCAATACGCTCTTTGCCCTTTTGATCTGGAGTAGAAATACAAACACTTCACTGTATATCATCACGACACTCGGCCTGAAGATATATGTCAATGGAAAGGGCACAGCATATTCAATGGATAGCCCGTCAATGGCTTTGATAGTGCGATATATTGTCCTTTCTTTATCTTTTCCACCGCGGTGGGAAAAGCGTACGAGAGAAGGTTGTATCCATTCTCGTGCGCCTGGGTTAATGTTGGCTTCAACATCAACAAACGCCGAATTAAGGAAGTGAAAATCACTCCAGGATTGGTTATTGTCCATCTAAAGCAAATCATCATTTGAGAGAGCGGTTTACACAGTCTGACCAACTCACTTTGTTGAAAACAACATCAATGAAGTGACTCATTGCATCACCTCTACGCATGAGCATCAAGCCCTCAATTGCCTCCAGGTGTTTCCATAATCTGCACTCCCCCACAAGAATCTTCGTCAGCGAAGCCCCGACCATCTGACAGTGGGGCAGAAGTCGTTCATAAATGAGCCTTGACAAGGTATCAACAGACACTGAGAACAAGCCCCCAGATTTCTTCGAGGAATTTTCTCCCGTATTCTCCATGGCAACTAATTCCTTGAAACTCTGCCAATGACCGTCTCCAAATGTATCCATATCGGACCCCAAAGCACGTATCAAACCCACAGCTTTGCCAGCGCATAAAATCATCGCTGCAACATGTTCTAGGAACATGGGTATTGCTTTCTGTCCTTGTACAGGACCATCATGGCCATCTTCTGGTTCAACACCCTCCCTCAAACCGTAAGCCTCTTGCCAAAATTGAGGATTCAGCAGCCCGACAGGAGCCTCACCGCCAAAATTGAAGGTCTTTTCTTCAATAAAGAACTCATCATCCAACTCTTCCGCTCGCGAAAATTGCTCCTTCAGGTTAGCATCTGCTGGCCTAAACAGACCTGAACCCATCCCATCCTTCAGCCATCTCCCACACATTCCCCACACTGGTTCGGCCGTCTTCACGAAGACTCTCATCAGCCTTCCACTCGTCTTCACCTCTTCCCTCTCTAGATGTGCTTGGACACTCGAGAATAAAACATCTAACAACCTCGAAGTTACTATTGCAGGTACACAAACTCCGGTGCTCATGTGCGAGATATTGAACTGCGAAGAAGAGGAGAGGGAATTAGACATGACATTTTTGATTATCCACAGTAAGACGGGAAAGATGTGTTCGAAAGTGTCGGACAAACACCTGGATAGGTGCAAGAGGCTAGCTATCACATCTGCACTAGCAACTTTGATCGAAGGGGTGTATACACTGCAAATTGCCGCTTCCTGGTCTGCACACCAACTATCGAAAGCGCGTATTTCGATATCAATCGCATCAGCAAATGCTTCGATTGTCCGTGTAAGGTTCCTGAACTGGCGTGCATGTGATCTGGAGTTCGACGAATGGCCTCGTTTGGATGAGAGCGCGAAAACAGAAGATCGGAAGTGTCTTAAGTGTTCTAGTGTTGTTGCTACCTGTGCAAGAGATGACAAGATTGCATCTTGTGATGTGAACGTGAAATGGGCGAGACTTGGGGTCTCATGTGTTGTCTGAAAGGTATTGACTATTAGTATATGAAAAGAGAAATCGACTCACTGTGAAAGAGTCGCCCTTCCAAGTGAATACAATGTTTCTTCTACCTGAGAGAGCCATAAGGACTTCCCTGACCATATCTTCTTCGGATATGTAGCGCTAAAAATAGTCAAAATATTGGATACGAAACTCTGGAGTGACACTACAAACCGTATCCTGAAGTAAAGCCTGCGTAGCAACAACTTCACCCTGGTTGTGTGCAAGGACATTAGAAAATGCAGCCCCTAGCAAATACTATTATCTGTTTCCTGTACTGCAGACGTCCACAGATTACTTACCCAGTGTCGAAGGATCACCGATATCGAATTGTTTACTAGGTTGATAGTAACCCTTCCAGTCGCTCCGCCAATACTGCATTTGCAGGAGATCTTCATACTCTCTTCTATGAACATGAGTATATGGGCAGACGTTAGATCCTGGTATGACCTTCTCCACTGCGGGGATATCTTCATTTTCATACTGTTCGCTAACCTTCTGATGACTATTTTCATACTGCTCGCTAACCTTCTGATGACTACCTTGCCGTCTCCGCCGCCCATCATAACTGAGCGACAGCATTGGACTAGCATCCTCGAAATCGGAACTGAAGGGTGACAGTGAAGGTGTGCTATCCCAGCCTTGCTCATCCACCGATTTTGTATTCAAGATTCCTTCCCAGTGTTCACCTTCAAAGGGCTCTTCGGCAAGAATATCCTTCCAAGTTAACGTCTGGGTTGGTGGTCGAGGATTCCTTTCTTCAATAAGAAAATGCTCCGCGTGAGCAATGGTAGAGGCTGTTGGGGGTTGTGATAAACTGATCTGAAATTTTATCAAGATCTATTCCTCTTCAAAGAGTGCAGGACGTACAAGAAATTGTATATGATCGGGAAAATTAGTTGGCTAAATGCGAAAACAATGTGGGATCACAGATCATTCAAAAACTATGCAACAAATACCTGGATATCATGGTCCAAATCTTTATCTCTGGCCTCGATATGATTCTTCAGTTTGTTGAAGGCAACCAATAAACCTTCGGACACCGCATCTTTCATCGTGATACGAGCCTTCTGCGCATGGCTGGTGTGTTGTTAATATTTCGCCCAAAATAAGATTAATAGATAGGCACCCCTTAATTTGTTGTTCAATATATCTCATATCGACACTCACGGCACCCTTGTTCAATGTGGTTGCCTCCAGACGTTTCACAACATAATCTGTGATTTTCTGGAATTCTTGAGAATCATCATCTGCTTGAAGCCCCGTTACTTGTGTAACGACAGTGGGCGCAAATTTATTTACGCGTGATTTTGCGAGCCGGCTGCGAGTTCGTTGAGAAAATCGCGACTGAGGCCGCCCAGAGCTGGCAGAGACTGGGCGAGCCGACGAAGCACTTGACCGAAGACCTTTACGATGAGAGGCACTCGACGAAGGCCGAGATACAGGATGCCTGGAGAGGCTAGAAGAGGGCCTGGAGAGACTGGAGGAAGGTCTTGAATGAGGAGGAGTGGTCATCAATTACTATTGATTACATCAATCCGGATTTTGCGTGTGATCCACGTGTTATTAGTCTATTGTCAACAGGCTATTATTCATTCATCCATGTCACGCGTTATACCAGGTACAACCCAATGCCTTTGTTCATTGTTCTGCCAGTTATAAACGGCACAATCACTGCCTCCTGCTCCTGGATTGCCCACAGCCGGTTACTTGATTCATTGTCGATCGCTCTTTTTCCTCAGGAAGCTGGTCTCCTGAACTGTCCAACCAAGATTTCAACGTTCCAACGATGTTACGATTCATCACTCTCTATGCTGCTATTGCCCTCAATTTACCATTAGCGTTGGCTCATTCTTGTATGCCTTGTGTTTTCCGCTTTCCAAGAAACTGACTAAGTCCCCTTCCCCTCGCCAGCTATTTGGCATCCTAGTATGTGGGGTTTCAATGTTACCCAGAACACGTTCCCCTACGATAACCGACCTGTTACGCCACTTCGCAACATGTCGTTCCAAGAATGGTGGTTTCACAATCACCTTTCATACCCACCCAACACAGGTGATTTCTTCGACCTCCCCGCAGGCGGTAGTGCCACTGCCGAAATTGCTTGTACCAAAGATGCCACTTCTTATTGGAATATCGCTCCTGACGGCGGTCGCAATACTCAGGACAACGACAATGTCTGCCCAGGCTCTCCCACTTTGACGTACCATACTACTGGTATCCAGGATGTGAAAGGATGTGCTCTGGCCATCACGTACAAAGCCAACGTCAGTGACGTAAAACCGCAAGATTTCACAATCTTCAGTGTCAATCAGACATGTGTATGGACAAGATTTACAGAATTCAAAGTCCCTCAAAGAATGCCAGCTTGTCCTGAAGGTGGTTGCATCTGTGCCTTCTTTTGGATACACTCGGCTGATGCTGGCGGCGAAGAAAGTGAGTCTAGACTTTGGGGTTCAATTATCAATATCTGATTTATATAGACTACATGAACGGCTTCCGATGCAACGTCACCAACGTCACCTCTACCACATCGCTTGCTAAATCCGAGGTTCCTCGTCGCTGTGGCCCAGATCCCGAAAATAACAGGCAGTTCTCTGCTGTTCAAAATTGCACTTACGGTGCCAAGCAGCCACTTTACTGGCTTAATGAGAACAGTAATGTCTTCGAGGGCGAGCACGCGCCGCCTTTTTACAATGACCTGTACAATTTCGCCGACGGCTCCCAAGATGACATATTCGAGGACTCATATATCAGTAAACCAACACCTGGTATTGCAGCGGCGCTGCCGGTGTTTGCAAACGTAGGAATAAGGGGATACGTGAACGTGGATGAGGGTGTTCATGATTCTTCTTCGGCTCTATCCAGATCCCACAGCAGTCAGGGTCCAGTTTCCGATGCGAGTTTTTGGGAAGTAGACTCTAGACTATTCAGGCGGTATGTGCCACGGGCTTTGGTGTACAAGGGCAGGGGGTTGTACAAGAAGTAGGCCTACCCTGACTCCTGCGGCAACATGATCTAGGATGGACAGTCATGTATTATTTAAGACCATTGATTATCTCAGAGTTGCCAAGGAATACCACAGGAATCTTTTCAGTGCTTTTACTTTGGGATATTGAAATTAAGACCACCAAAACAAAAAGGTAAAACAAAACAACGGTGCGTCTAAATAAATGCTATGCCGATATAGTACAATGACCAATGAGAACTGACAACACCTAAAAAACGATACAAGCAGACGAAGGATTATATCAGGCTGATCCTTGTTCGAACCAGCCCTCCGCGCCAATTATGCATGCCAGCTGAACGATTGTGTGACCAGTCACCTTGCATCCTAGCAAATGCAGACTGGATATGCTCAGTCATCAGAGCCTTTCGATCTTCCAGTGGTGGCAAGAAAAGTGAATTGGTTGGCATAGTGTACTCTGCATCATCATCTGGCGAGCATTCTCGACGTCGTTTCTCTGCTCCTCCGCCATGTCCGCCATGTTTGCGTTTACCGAGGACTGGCGAGGAGTATTCTTCACGTAGGTAAGATTCCTCCAGAGATTTCTTGACAGCTAGTCCAGCAAGTGTGAGGGAACGGACCATTTCGAAGGCAAGGAAACCGACAATATCTACTGTGTCATCGTTCGCCTTGAGATCCAGTTGCGGAGGAAGATTAAGAAATTCACGAAACCGCTTGGCTGAAAGGGAAAAACATCACTTCACAGACGAAGAATATGGACAAAAATTCTTGCCTTTGCGGTAAGTGAAGGAAGCCTGTCGGCAGTCAGAATAGTGTTGATATTCCTCCCGAGTCATTTGTCGTGTTGCATCATCAGCTTCCTGAAAGACTAATCAAGCAAGTTGAAAAGGAAGGGCCTATGAGGCTCACTTTAAGACGCTGTACTGAAGCCTCGTGGGCTTCAATGTCATCTTCATCCTCCTCGTCATCGGATTGATGGCCACTCTGTCTAAGAGCTTCAGAATACACGGTCATGATTTCCCAGGGAAGTTTGATCGTGATTTTCTGTGCCTTGGCAGTCAATTTATCTATAGATACCTTAACAAGAATATTCGACAAAGCTGAAAGAAATACACACCATCAGCACCATCTTCAAGAGCCTCGACTTCAACTCCACCTCCGCCATCACCTCCACTATCTTTTGCATGTTTTCGGACGTCCTTCCAAGAAAGATAGGTTCTTAATCGGTTGACTTTGCTTCTGTCATGCCTAATGAGAAAAATGAGATCCTCTGCCGAAAGATAACGTGCACCACGCCGAGTTGCCAGCGCTCGTGCTTGAACAATCTAAGCCAAGAGGACTATTGAATAAACAAAATAGCTTTCAATCAGCCACGTCTAAGCGCACTAGTTCTATAAGTTGGCTCCTGACAATGTCTTCAACGAGATTAACAGTCTCTGGTATCGGCTCTTGGACTTCGCCAAAAACAAACATCTGTAAAGAGGATTATAAACATATGTACTTAGACATTTTTAGGAAAAAAACCATTTGAGATATTTCCTGGGTATATTTGTATTCCTTAGTGACCATATTGAAACTGCTTGTATCGCCCAGTTTTTTGCTCGTAGACATGGAAAGTGATGAAGACTGTGATGAAGACTGTGATGAACTCACGTGAATTGAAACTCCGCCATGAAACATATAAGCTCATTTTTTTACGCGTCAGTCGTACTCTTCGCATGTCTGCTTTTGCTCTTCGTCGCCTGGCTAACACAGCTAGGAGCCGGTCATGGCAACCTAGAAGATTACAGATGGTGGCGCAGCCCAGGTTTTCTAGGTTTAATTCGACTGCCCCACCCCCCAAACCTAACAATGAGAAAAACGCGACTGAGATACCCCCTATGGAAGTCTCAGAGAACGGTCTCATTGGTGGCACTGACTGGTCAAAGAGTTACCATGGACTCTCGGCTGAACCCTTTTCTGACAATATTCGGCAAATTTTGCAAACGGCTGTGGACCCTCAAGATGTTGAATGCAAACCGGGTATGTTATGCTCTTTCTCCAGTCATGCTTAGAAACTCAATCTAGTAGATGGTCTCATTTATCTTCCTGAGATCAAATATCGTCGAATTTTGAATAAAGCATTCGGTCCAGGTGGATGGGGGTTGGCTCCCCGAAGTGAGACTAATGTCAGCCCCAAGATTGTTAGTCGAGAGTATGCGCTTGTCTGTCTTGGAAGGTTGGTTTGCCAAATATTTCTTCTTTATTGCCACTGAAAAAGAAACCAGACTTGTTGCTGTTGCTCGCGGAGAGCAGGAATACTTTGATCCTTCTGGTATTGCTACTGCCACTGAGGCGTGCAAGAGTAATGCGTTGATGAGGTGCTGCAAGGATCTGGGTATCGCAAGTGAACTTTGGTCAATAATATCGTGACATTGAATCTTGTGATTTTTGCTCAAACTGCCGTTTAGGGATCCACGTTTCATCCGTGAATTTAAAGCCAAATACTGTTTAGAAGTGTTTGCGGAACATGTACCGACCAAGAAGAAGTCCGTATCATATTGATTGTTCATATGGATCGAGAGTTGACATCGTTTTTTATAGGAGAAAGCTCTGGCGGCGAAGAGATCAGGGTAAATTTGAATACCCTTACCAGGAATAGTCTGCTGCCAAATGTATTTCTTATATGTTGGAATTGACTTTATCATAATCTAAAAGCTTCATGTCTGGTTTTCATCGTACACTAGTGTACTCGGCGACAAAGTCTAGAGGTTCAATATTTTCAGCTCTAGTTAGCCTCGTTCTGGAGTTGAGTGTCACCGACATGAAGGCATCAGTGCTTTTCTGCAGACAATACAAATCTTTATTTTTTATCCGTACAATGTCCAGAGATAGAATCATTAGAAAAGCAAAGACGCAGCTATGTCGACATTTCCTCCTGCAGCTCCCAGTGCTCTGATAGCGTCGTCTCTTGATACACCCAATCCCATCAACATCTGTATAGAACTCTCAGGAAAGTGGCTGGGTGGATTCGAGCTCGCCGGCTGAGTGGCAAGTCTGGCTCTAGGATCGGAGCCAAGAGTTTGTCCAGTGCCCGGAAAGCCTCCACCGGAAGGTAGATGATCTGGAATGCGACTCTCTGTTGTATTTGTGAATGGCTCAGAACCGGGAGGGACTTCAGGAAAGCGCGCTTTATCGGGCAATTCATGCTCAGAAAGGAATTGAACCTCACGACCCTGAATACGGAGTACACCTTTCTGAAGGTCGATGCATGCTTGGTGCGTCTTCAGCATATCCAAACCAAAGAGAAGATCAACATCTCGACCCTGCGAGGTTCCAGGCATGAGATGGCAAACAAATGATTCGGTGACACGATGTACATACTTCCATGATTGTGAAGGAACACGGCAGATAGAGATCGGCCAATTTGAGCTGTGCACTGTGGACTCGGCCAAGAATTCTGGCTGTTCCGACTCCACGTGCGATACCAGCAAATCTTTTGTCAACGAGACGCATGATTCTAAAAAGTGGATAGGGTTGTCCAGATACAAAACCAACGACAGAACATACCCACAGGCCTCTGCACACTCCGGACTCACTGTGATATGATGATTAGAGCAGATGACTAGAGAAGGAGGTCTGCTTACTGATTGTCTGCTGGGCACCACTATCTACGAACGCCTTGACAGAATATGAATTGACTTCGACAGGAATACTTGAATCACATTGACTCAAAGTTCTGTAAAGAAAAAGGACAGCAAGATTCAACTCACTAGAGCATCGTGACCCTTCCAAAGCTTTCAGGAGAGAATTCAAGTGCATGCTCCATATTCTCTAACACAGCCTGTTGCCTGATATGTTCCTCTATTTTTTGTTGCGCTTCGACATCAAATGGATCAAGATTCAAACGTTCGATTTCCCGTTGGCGTTGCATTTCTGCTTCTTGTTGACGTTCTGCCGTCTGACGGAGGAGTTGGGCAAACCGCGGAGCGTTCGATTGTGCAGCCTCTGCTAATTCCGGCTGTACCTACCGTTCAATGGATTTCAATGAATATTCCTGGAGAAGCATGAATAGAAACACCTGCTGAAGTTGATTCATGAGATCTGGATTTCCTAACAGTTGTAATCGCATCATTTCAGCATCTTGTTCAATAGTCCTGGTTGAACAGATGAGATATTAGCCATCAATGAATGAGGTTGTAAATCAGATAGTATCGTTATACCTTCCACCGACATTCGCGCCCTTCCGACGCAGAACAAGCATCGTATCGTCAGGGATACCATATTCTTGCATTGTCTTCTTGGGATCTGTGAGTTCCCTGTCTCCATAGTGTATCCCTTGTTCAGGTATTGGTACTCCTGACTGAAGACCCGATCATACCATCAAGTGTTTCGTGCGATTAGATAGAACATGAATAAATGTGGATATGGATGCGTTAGTCGAAAACTACACAGTTAAACGGAGAGGAACGCGCCTCAGCCTCAAGTAAGGCCATGACGTTCTCAAGCTCCATCTCAGGGTCTATCTCGACAGTAAATGTTTGACCGAAATCATTGGCAAATGTTAGCTTCATTCTGACTGATTCTGAAAACCGTGCAAGGTGTGGAGTGTGCTTGAACAAGGTGCCGAAAGATATGGGAGGAAGAAATTTGAGAACTCTTAAAAAAGTAGGTTGTCAGTAAAACGAGGTTGCGCTATTGTTCTCGAAAGATCGGTCGTATTCTCGCAAATCAAACCCGTTAATGTCTTTGTATGAAGGACAATGTAGTGCGAAATTTCATTTGATCCCATCAGTCCCTCAAAGATCATCTCAATGATATTGAACATTCTGAAGTGGAATTCAAAGCCCATCTAACCCAAGTCTGATATACTCATTCCAGGTTATCAGAAAATCTGGCGTCAGTGATAACCCATCAATGACGGTGATGAGCAAATGTCTAGATATCGATATCATTCGTGATAGCGTAGAATTTGTGAATGATGCTGGTTATCTCAAAGGGGCCTGAGAGTGCTGTTACTAGTGCGGTTGCGTGATGCCGGATGGACGAATCTAAATCTAGACGTCAGCGTTCCTGTGGGACGGAAGCCGATTAACATACAGCCGTGAGGTTCCTGGAGTGCTCCGTATGTTTGTAGTATTCGACATAAGTGCGCTCTCAAGAGCAGATGTTGATAAACTTTCATCTATGGCTGCCATTTTATATTCGTAAATCTCCACCAAAAGAAGTTGACTTACCACTCAAGTCACTAAAACTCGAGGTCTCAGAATGACCACTTCCATGATCACCAGTCAATTGGGAATATCTTCTATTATGCGAATAGCTCATCGCACCCCTTGAGGAAACTGGTACATGACTGACAGAATTCGTATTTGACGTGCGATGGCCGAAATGCATAGGTGAATGTGGTTGCGAATCCGTTGCTGGGGAAGGAATATCCGCAATTGAACCTTGTGGGGAACTGGCACTCGAAAGACTCTGGTTGTCACTCCGGCTTGATAGTGAGTCACCTCTGAAGCTGTTGGTAGCGGAATTTGAGTTGGGTGAAAGAGGTGAAATACCCCCATTCCCTCGTTCAATGTTACGTTTGGAACGAATAATCCCAAGTGTATCGTTCGTTATGAGCCGTGACAGTTGCTCGAGTTTTAGGTTAAGAGCTTCCTGTTCTTCTGCCTCGCGCTCGGATTCTTCCTCTTTCAGTGCTGCCTCGTCGTCCTCTGATAGATTATCCAAGTCTTCTGATAAGGGAGATTGTGGACAGAGAGGAACTGACTGCCGTCTGAGATCCTGGACGGTTAGCGTAGAAGACGATGCGGCTTTCCGTGGTCTCTGAGCATTGTTAACGAGTGAATTAAGTCGCACCCGAACATTGCGAGGGGTGAGGTTTGAAGTGGATACTCCCGAAGTGGAAACTCCAGTCCTAATAGTCAGCGAGGGCGGCTCGACTTGTGTTGTTGACTCAAATTTCGGATTTGCAGCTATTGCAGGAGAAGGGCTTAAAGCGCCTTGAATGTCTTTGAGACCACGGATGTCTTGCTGGAATCTGGCATTAACGCGGTAAAGCAAATATGGCAACGGAACTTCAAGATGAGCTGCCAGTCCTTTCCCTATGCGTTCGTGTCATACTTGGTTGATTCAAACATGGATATGAGACGCACAATCGGCACCCCCACTGTCACTAGAACGCGATTTCTCTATGACTCGCCACAAAATGTCAGCCTTCTCTGATGTCCACTCTATCTGAGGAAATTTACTGGCGAGCAAAATTGGAAGGTAGTGTTACACACACGCGGTGGGTCTGGTTCAGCACCTTCGGACCTATCCCAGGGCAAGCGTACGACAACACGGACAGAGGGTGTATTTGCAGGCATGACGGTCAAGGCCAAGATTGCCAGGGCCGCAAGCCGATCATTCTTCGGATCCCAAAGTTGTTCGTCTCGGTATGTATTCTTTAGGTGACACGGATAAAGACTATGCACAAGAGCTCCGTGAGTTGGTTGCAGAACTCTACCAGCGCCCAGGGTGCGAGGCAGTCGCTTCGGAGATAGAGGGTGAGGACGCAAGCAACTCTTGATATGTTGATGTTGAAACCCGACATACAATAGTCCTACAGTCGATCTATGATCAGGCTGCAGTACGCGTTTGGCACTCGACCTCAGATGGCACTGGAGACAACAAACAGGGGATCATCCGGTATACCTTGACGCTGAAGTGAGCCAAATTTCATCTGATTCTCTGGGCAATTGATAATGAATACAGTCTACCCTCCTACGACGACGTTGCCATTAGATTTTTGGTCTCTCTTCCTGCTACGTACCCTGTATCCTCACCACCACAGTTGCAGCTTCTCTCACGATACATTGGCGCCTTCGGGGCGGATGCGGGCCTTTTTGGGTCAATACTCCGTACATTCATCTCTAACAATGGGGTCGAGTTCATACCGGAAACCGTCTGCGTGTTCGACGGTGTACAGAACGCACTGGAACAATGTAATGTATGGTACAAAGAACGGCTGATGGAAGAGAAAACAAAAGATATCATCCGAGGAGAAGAGAAAGAAATTCGTGTGGCACAGGAAGAAGCTATCGTTAGCCCCAGCTCAAAGGATCTCCCTGAGCACATGGAGCGGGACATCAGATCGCAGAATGAAATGCCACCTAGAATAAATTTCTTTACTGCCGAGCCAATCATCGACAGAAAGAGTATCTTTATTGGACGGGCATGTCAGGTATCTGATCCTTCCGAGGTACGGCTACTTTACATAGCGACAGATTCCGGTTCAAGGCATATCGAATAGGTGCCACAGCTTCTTACATATCTAATGTCTGACCGGCGGATAGCCCGGGCTGCTCACCCCATCATCAATGCATGGCGCTGTCAAGTCGGTACAGTACTCCACCAAGGTAAGTAAGTACCATGTTTTCCTCACGACTTCTGCTAATGGATATACCGTTAGATAATGATGATGACGGGGAGACAGCTGCGGGAAATCGCCTTGCACATCTTCTACAAATCCTGGTTAGTATTGCCCTGTCGGTCTCGGTGCCAGCGCTGACTATCTTGCAGGAGGTCAATAATGTACTGGTGGTTGTAACACGGTATTTTGGAGGTATCCAACTTGGAGCGGATCGGTTCAAACATATCAACCAAGCTGCACGTAATGCACTTGAACTTGGTGGATTTTTAAATTCCGGAGGTGATAAGAAAAGAAAGCACTGATGTATTGTAGCAAATTGAAGTAAAGTCAGCCTACCGGCAGCTGCGGGCCGCCGGGCGTGGGAGAGAGACTAATGAGAGAGATCCGCTGCTTCGTTGCAGCGATGAGATTGTCCTTTTTGTCTTTGCGGCTGCTATATAATCGTCCTCTTCCCAATTCTTCCCCAACTCTCCGTCCTCACACTTTTCTCCGTATGGCCAGCTCTCACCCACAATTCGTATGTTCACTCTTTGTCCGTGCACTCTCGTTCACCTTGTTCTAGAACAGCTTCCAAGACCCATCTCTCGTCAAGTTCCAGGGATATATCAATGGACGATGGGTTAACGCGAAGAGCGGAGAGACAATCAGCGTTACTAGTTTGTCTCTTTCTACATGCCTATTATCGAGTGCTGAGTCTCTTTTGCAGACCCCGCAACGAACGAGGAGCTAGGAACGGTTCCAGACATGGGTGTAGCAGAAACAACAGAAGCTATTGAGGCTGCAGCTGCGGCGTTTCCATCCTGGAGCAGGACAACTGCGAAGGTACCTCTTTGCAAGCTGATTTCCTTCTACATACTCCGTGTTGAATCGGGTCAACCACAGCATCGCCATGACATTCTCGTCAAGTTCTTCCAACTAATGCAGCAGCACCATGAGGACCTTGGTCGTCTTATCGTGAGTCCGCTCTATCAAATTGCCTGACGTCACTCTGAAGCGCGTATCTATTCCTTCAGACGCTTGAAAATGGCAAACCTTTGGTAGACGGAAAGGTAGAGTACGACCATTCTTGATTGATTTGTGTGAGATGCGAAGATTGCTATTGTAGGGTGAGAATACTTACAGTGCTTCTTTTCTTGAGGTAGGTCATTTTTGCTCAAATCTAGTAATGTGCTTCCTTTGACTTGTATCAAATAGTGGTTTGGTGGGTTTGAAAAGCCGCTTTTACAACTCATAATCTCACACTAGTATAGCCGAGGAGGCAGTGCGTACATATGGAGGTAAACATTGACTAGTTTCCTGGTTCTGCGCTCTGTTTATCTTTTTATCCCAGAACACATTCCCAGCTCCATCCCTGGTTCAAGGAACATAGTCGTCAAGCAGCCAATCGGCGTTGTGTGAATTCATATTCCTTCTCACTCATCCCATGGATCATTCATCTTTGGAGCTCAGGTCAATTCTTACCCCATGGAACTTCCCTTCTGCAATGATTACGAGAAAGCTTGGCGCAGCTCTTGCTGCAGGCTGTACTGTTGTCATCAAGCCTCCTCCGGAAACACCTTTTTCTTCTTTGGCTCTGGCTGAGGTATGTTATCATCTAATTGCACCTAATCTATTACTGATTGCTTTCAAAGCTCAGCCGAAGAGCCGGGATTCCTGACGGTGTCATCAATGTCGTTCCAACGTTTAAACATGTCTCAGAAGTTGGCAAAGAGATGTGCCAGAACAAGATTGTGAAGAAAGTCAGCTTCACTGGATCAACGAATGTTGCCAAATTACTTTATAACCTCTCCTCAACAACTTTGAAGAAGTAAATTAATATGTTTGTAGAGGTTCATTTGGATGGAAGTTGATATTATCGTCAGGGTGTCTTTGGAAGCTGGGGGAAATGCTCCTTTGATTGTTTTTGACGATGCGAACATTGACGAAGCCATCGAAGGTGAGCTCTCCTAATCAAGATTCTGTCCGATCTTAACATGATCCACTAGCTGCTCTCATTTGTAAATTCCGAAGTAGCGGTCAAACATGCGTCTGTGCCAACAGAATCTTCGTCCAATCCTCTGTATATGCAGATTTCGCCTCACGTCTTGCTGATCGCGTTACCAAATTTAAAATCGGTAATGGTCTTGAGGAGGGAGTGCAAGTACCCTTGTTTTCTGAAGTTGTTTCTTTGACTTGATAATCCAAAACAGCACTCACGGTCCCCTTATTCACACACGTGCAGTTGAGAAAGTAATTCGACACGTTGAAGACGCCGTGAGCAAGGGTGCCCAAATTCTCGTTGGCGGCAGGCACATTCCCAATACATCCTTCTTCTACCCCACTGTCCTCTCTGACGTGCCCAGCGAAGCCGCTCTCAACAACGAAGAAACTTTTGGTCCAGTTGCAGCACTTACTAGATTTGAGACTGAAGAAGAGGTCATTAAATTGGCCAACAACACTGATGTTGGGCTCGCCGGGTATCTCTTCTCGAGGGACGTCGGTAGAGTGTGGAGGGTTGCTGAGAGACTTGAGGTTGGTATGGTCGGGACGAACATTGGTCTTCTTTCGCAGGTCGCCATCCCGTTTGGCGGTATCAAAGAGAGCGGACTTGGTAGGGAAGGCTCACATGGCATCGAGGAATACATGAACACCAAGCTGATTGTGTTTGGTGGGATCGGAGCATAATGACAATCTATTTGATCTATACCAACCACTATGTATTTTGGGAGCATCCAGAAGAACGCCGTTGTACCATTTAGGATTGACATTCAACTCAATTTGATACTCGAACAGACATGCCTATTGAATTACACGTCTGGAATAATCAGTCCTATCATCAGGACGCTCTTTGACATATGCTCAGTACAATCAGAAGCTGATGTATATGCATCTTGAAATTTTCCAAAAAAATTTTGTGTACTATTCTTACATATAACTATATCAAAGTACACAAATCAAGGTATATACTGATGACGTACCAGACTGACAATCTTTCTCTACTCGTACTTCTGTAATTCGCACCCTGAATCATATATTTGCTGGAATTCCGACATGGGTAATTTCAAATGAATCATAAATTAGTATGGAGGTAGCAGAATTAGTCTTCCTGAGAGTGAGACAATATGCAGAGAAGCCAGACGATCAGGCTTGAGAGGCTTGATTACGCCTGTCACCTTTTCTCTTGCCTTTCCTTAGCGTACAGGGAGTAGCCAAAGGGTCGGAAGTCGCAGTACTCGATGCAGAGGGTTTGTCTTGAGGCTCTGATATCGTCTTGGCAGCGGAACTTGTCGTCATCCCAGGCCCGGAGATAGGCTTGGTTGCAGAGATAAGTGCACCTGATGCAGCAGATCTTGACACGGACTGCTTCTTTGAAGGGTGATGTAAAAAATTGATAAGAATGGAGCCAATGCCACCAGTGATGATAAAGAGGATCCAACGAGGGAAGAGAATCATGGTATCATATAACTTTTTGAGATAGGTAGCAAAAATATGCATGATCCATTCACTAGGGAAAGCGTCAGAAACAAAGGACTGTCACATGGTAGAGTGAGTATACCGGTCGCCGCCAGGGGCATATCGTGATTCCCACGCAGGTGTCTTTTTCCAACCTTCGTTCAGGAGGAATTCACGGAGTGCATGGTCACGCAGGTATAATTGATAGGGTCTGTAGAAACGCAAGCTATTCCCACGATCTGTTATGACGACGAGGTAGGGCGCCCTAGGATGATCAGTTTGTGAGCCAATACGCTGTTGTTGCGGAGACATACGCACTGCCAGACATTCCATTTTGTTGTGAGGTAGGTGACGTTTAAGTAGTCAATACGACCCCAGCGGACATTTGGTAGGTCGTTCCCATGGAGGGTCTCGTTGTAAGCAGAGTCAAATACTTCGTCCATGTACTTCGAGATACCATCCTGCTGAGCAGCAGTCACAGAACTAGCCATGCGTAAGCCATTTCTTGGAATACATGAAGCTGAGAATCTATACATAATTACTATCCAAACACGATCCTTCACTTGTTCTTCTGTGAGTGGTTCACGAACCACAAGCTCTTGGAAATTGTCGTCTGTGATAAGCGTAATCCGCTCGTCCCAGAGATGTGCTTTGGTCATGGAGATACGCTCTGTAATATTCACACCCAAGTGTTCCAAAAGCAACGCTACAGGTGACCATGTAAGAAGAGTATGGACGCTGAACAGTTCTGAAAGGCCTGAGGATGCAGATGAGGTGCCTGGCTGCTCAACTCCAGGAGTATAGACTGGTGCTGGAGCATCCTGAGTGATAGATGCTGGCTGGCTAGGCTGCCAGCCCTGTGACAAATACTGGGCAGAGGTAAGGAGAGCGGTGGCAAGGAAAGGGAGAAGGTGCATGGTAGCCAGAGATGGAACAGGTAGCGTGACTGCAATTCTGCCACCTTGGCTGTCAGTCCAATGTTATCTCTCTTCTATATCCTATCCTTCCTTTGCCATGCTCTTGCAGCACCAGAAAATAGTAAGTTGACCATTTGTTCACTACGTGGTTATCATATCGTTGATATTTCATGTCAAGTACCTTCTGCAGCGTCCTTCTATGTGCCATCAATACCAGGTATCCACCAGGACCCAGATCGACCACTGACCCTATATGCCGGCCATCTCTCCTCAGAGTACAATCTTAAGCTACTGAATTCAGATGAAGTCACTCCACATCTTTTCTTCCTTCTTGTCAAAAACCGGCGCACAGCAGACAAGGAACGAATTGTCTTCTGGCTTAATGCAAGTCCCCCCTGGTTGGAGCATCTCTAACCTTACCTTATTGACCTCCTTAGGGAGGACCTGGGTGCTCATCATTCGATGGTCTCATGATGGAAGTTGGTCCGTGGCGAACTGATGGAAAGGGCGGATTTCAGGTCCAAGAGGGCGGATGGGAAGAGTATACCACGATGGTGTTTGGTCCGCCCTCTATCCTCCTTTTCAAACGTATAACTCATGTCTTGATGCAGTCGACCAACCTGCAGGCACAGGGTTCTCTTACACGAGCACCGAACGTTACGTCCACTCCATGGACGAGGTGATTATATACTGTCCTCGTGCTGCTCTACCGTCTCTCATCTCATGTATTTTAGGCACAGAAACAGTTCCTTCAATTCCTCCTGCAGTTCTATAACGTGTTTCCGGAGTACAAACGGATGGATGTGGGCATTGAAATCCGGACTATTGATCAAATGAATGTATTAACTCTTCACAGACCTATTTTGCTGGCGAAAGTTTCGCCGGGCAATGGATACCTTACTTCGGTGTGTTGCCCTCTTTCTATCAAAGCACAGCTCCATTCTCACCTGTCGACACAGCTGATGCCGTACTATCGTCTAACCTTGATGTCCCTCTGAAAGGAATCGCCATCGGTAATGGCTGGATAGACCCCAAAAAGCAATACCCATCCTACCTTGATTATTCAGTCAAGATGGGCATCCTTCAGGAAAATTCAGCGGTACGTTGCGCATTGCTGTTGGCTGTCACTGCCCATTGCAACATGGGATCAATTTTTCATCCATATTGATGAAAAAAGCAGGCTTGGAAGGAAGCAAAAAAAGCCACAGACAAATGTGTAGACGCGATTGCAAAGGATCCTGATCTAATGGCGGTTGACGAGTGCCAGAATCTGCTTCTAGACGTCACAAAGGTCAGAGCAAGAAAGTGAGCCTATCAGAACCCAGATACTTTGTATTTTCCTAACCATATAGCGTTATAGGCTACACGGAAAAGATATGTGTGTCAATATCTATGACGTGCGATTAGACGATGAGAGTCCCGCGTGTGGTATGAATTGGCCACCGGAAATCCATAACATTACAAATTACCTTGGTGTATGTCGTTTTTCAGCGTGGCTCGAAAATTACTAACATTCTGTAATGAAGCGAGAAGATGTTAAGTCCGCCGTTCATGCGACTGCTCGCCCAGGTAGTTGGGTTGAATGCCGAGGGGACGTCCATCATGCTTTTCAGGAGGCTAAAATGCAGTCTTCGGTTACAGTCCTACCACGAGTACTTGAGAAGATACCAGCTCTATTATTCGCTGGAGATCAGGATATCATTTGCAATTACATAGGACTGGAGGCCATGATCAAGGATATGACCTGGAATGGTGGCACTGGATTTGGTGTACGTCAACTACACTTCATCAATCCTTGCTGCTGCTCATATCAAGACATAGACTGTGCAAACACAATCATGGAGCGTCAATGCTTCACCCGCAGGTACATGGGTTGAGTCCCGAAACCTCACCTACGTCAAGGTGAGTTTTTATCTAGCCATCTTTGTGCACAAGGTCATTTCCGATCTTTTCTCCTAGATTTTCAATGCCTCACATATGGCACCGTTTGATTCCCCACATGCAACCCATGACATGATGCTCCGATTCATGAAAGTCAATTTTTTGTCTATCATTGATGGATCAGCAAGGATACCCAGTAGTATCGGGTCACAATCAAAACCAGTCCTCATCGACGAAGAACAAGCAAAGCCTACTACACCCGTCACCCTGCCTTCAAAGACACCTGAACAGAATAAAGCTATGTGGGAAGGTGCGTCAACATCTTCTGTTTCAGCTAATTTTGTTTAATGGCATCTTGAACACCAGCATACTACAATGCGGGATCCGCAGCTCTTGTCCTACTCCTCGTATTCCTCGTCATTGGAACATACATCTGGTGCCGAATGCGCCGCAGACGCGTGCAGCTATCATCAGATGGCACAGGAGAAAATGATGAGGAGAGTATACCCCTTCATGGATCTGAGATGAATGGGTATGGGCGGAGGAGTGATGAAGAGGAAAATGGAGATGTAATAAAGATAAGGAAAGGGAAAGAGAAAGCTGTTGTTTTCGATGTTGGAAGCGACGACGAAGATGGAGAGGAAGATAGACACAGAACATAGAGCTGAATGCTGTTAGCCCCAAAATCTAGCACTTGTGCGTGTATATAATAATACTGCAAAGATTTAATTGGATAGACTTCATATTTCAATGGTAAGCAAAAGTCCTATCAACAAATAGAGGAAGATAGTGTTCTCGGGCAATTGAGAAAACACCAAACTCAGAAACTATGACCACATCAAAGAATAATTCCAGGGTAGATGCTGTAGATATATTGAAAAACATTAGATCTATCTAACACGAAGATTGGGAGAGAAGACACAAAAGGCAAAGAAAGGCAACTGATGAGAACAGGCAGAGGATTATTTGGGGTTGATGAATAGTCTAAGACCTTACACAGTAACATCCAAATTGTGCAGCTAGTTCCCTAGGAACTAGTTCATGTATTACCGAGTCAATGAGGATAGGCATAAGAGATCCTATAGTAGCACTGACTTAGAAAGAATATCTTATTACAAGTAGCTAAACAATTGTTTCCGTCATGGTTTCACCCAACCGTCAAAGCCCGCTAGTGGCATGTACGGAAGGTACAGGAATATGACGACGCAACCCACAAACTCCACAAGTACCCAGTCAATCTACATACAAGCCCTCCAGAAGAGAACGATGCCGAAAGACCTTGATAGGTACTAGAAAAACATGCAGATCGCTCCATCCCGTGAACGTCGCAATTAAACAACGCCTCGCTCCGCCAACCAGAAAGTTTAACGTCACTTTGGAGATCCATATAGACCTCCAAATGTCCTAAACAACACCACAGGGTGGCATTGAGAGCTAACGCTTCGAAAGGTTGGGTTCGGACACTGGAGGAAAAAAAACACGAGACGCCCTTTAATATGACGCTTGTCGGAGTTTCAAAAATTTTGTGCATCACATGATGAACCAAACTTTTCCCATATGTGTGATATCTGCACAGAAAACTCTTGAAGTCTGCAAAATAGTCCATGAATAAATAATCTGCTTATCCCTTTGATTGGCTTTTCTCGGCGACTTGTGTGTCATTAAAAATAATTTTCAAACAGGTGATGCTTGTCTAAACTGGATCTTTGATTACTTAATTACATCTATATAAATCAATCTAAATAAAAAACCATGTAATTACTTGTCTATCATGGTAAGATTCTCTGTCTATACGTGATTCTTTATTCATCAGTATATAGCCTCTACATACCCCACCGAAAATATACCTTCTTCAGGTCAAGACTCACAAACTTAGTATTCACTTAACACTTCCACCAACAGCAACTCTGGCAAAACTCAAGCAAGAAGTCTACGACGCACTTACTTCTAGTGTTGTAAAACCTGTAACGCGTTTCAAGGATTCAAATAGTATGGACGAAGATATTGATGAGCCTAGTCGATATATGGATATAGGATTGCCAGCAACCGAGGCAGACGTTGTTCCACGTGTAATGAGCTTGGAAGACTTCGAATTATGCAAGTCGATAAAGGAAAAAGGGAGAATGACTGGAAATTTTCGGGTCATTGATGCCAATGGGACAGAACTAAAGCTAAGCGGCTTGTCTGGATGGGAGGTTCTATTTATACAGTTCAGGGATAAGAAATCTGGTGAGTTGACTATCCTTTCATTCGTTCCCGGTCGTCTTTGACATTCTTGCATTTCATTGTATATCCTTTCAACGATATTGCACATTTTTGGACATATAGGCCTTCTTATGCCTGCTCAATTCACATTGCCGCCTATTGACGACGACGAAGAGGACACTGCCGCGTCCCAGCGGTTCTCAGTTAGTGGAGACACTTCAAGTGTAAGCTTAGGCAAGCGCAAGGCTCGAGAATAAAATTGAGTGGAGTATGATACAGCCTGATGTCTATCATCGTCGCATACTCATCGAGTTTCAGGATTTTTGTAATTTTCGCCAACCTTGAGGTGTCAACGGTAACAATGCGGCTGAAATACGTCGGCCTTCTTCTGTTAGGAGATTGTATGTCGAACAAGCATTCCGCTGTGGATTCTGTGAGTGCGAGCGTTGAATACGATTATAACTAGATTACCGTATCCATGACGTCAAGCTGAATCCCCAGGCCGGTCAAATATGAACGTATGGTTGAAGGTGGCTGGACTAGTATTTTTCCTGTACCGAAAAGCAGAATTTCTGCGAAGAATGAAGGTCAATCACAATCATACATGTATGAAATATGTTGATACCTGGCCGAGGTATTGTCGATTCAAAGAATTCAAAACGCTCAGTCTCCCAACCCTCCCACAATTTCTGCGGAACATCCCAGAGGAAAACATTTCCATCATGTAGTATGCATGAGGAGGACAACAACAATCCATCCTCCAGCAAGATGCCGTTCTCTGTGACAGAACTAATTTGCACTGGGGGAGGTATTTCATCTGCAAGGAGATTTGTGAAGGAACGGTCCCACCGAACCGATGATGTTCTTATTCCTCTCAATAAATTAATCCTGTGCGATATACAAATAGTACGTTCAGGGCGAGACTTGGCAAATGTTCGGGACAGGAGCCGGACGGACATGACAGAAATCGTTTGAGCGAGGTGCCCAAAAATAGAACTAAATTTCACATCCACGTGACCCAAAAAATGAATTGGAAGATTCTATATGGCCTCTGTATCTGACAAAACATCATGGCCCCTACTGCGGTCATAAATGAACCTTTCTTACTTTCAAATTACTCTGCCACACAAAATTCTTCAAAATCGAGTTTAGGGTCAGAAAATCGACTGCAACAAGCAAGTGTTTGTGCAAGTTATCAAAAACCAAATGCTAGCTCGGATGGGTTTGTGAGTGTTGCTGCCCAATCGGATGGGATTCATGTAGTGGACGTATGTGAAGTCCTGCCTTTCTGATATCACCCTTCGTCGACGTTGAACTGAGTCGAAAGATTGCTACTCTTCATCCAATCATTTCACATACACTTGGTCCTTCTACTTCGTTTGCTTGCGCGCCTTTGACCCAGAATTTATCCTCGAAATCAATCCATACTACCTTTGCCGTGATCTCGTCATCCTCAGATCTCGATTCTGCGCATCGAGGAAAGACTATCTGGAAGTGGAGCGATGATCCCTCTCGCCTGTTGGCTGAAAGTTCTTCCTCGAGTTCAAGAAGCCAACATCAAACTGTTGTGGTAAGCTGAACTATGAATCTCTGGCCCCCAAAAGAATTTCCAGTGATTACAGGAGAACAGGTTCCACATCTTGTTGCTGGACTATATGACTGTGAAGGTCTTCCGGATCGGATCCTTGCTATCTCACCAACAGGAGACATTTCTTCACTGACGACGGATTTGGAATTGAAGACAACGCACTCAGCTTCTCAAGAGGAGAAAGAGGAGTACATTGTTTTTTTTGCCTGTACTTTCTCCTGGACAGTGTGTTCTTTCCTTGCGTCACCATCTGAGGGGGCGGTCATTGTTTTACTCCGAAAACGCGGTACTTCAGTTTACATCGAGGTTTATTGCATTGACAGCAAAGATTCGATTGAATGTGTGTTTACGCGTGAAGTACCACTTGACGATACAGTATGCTTTTTTCTAATGACCAAGTACAATCTTGACACCGTCTAGGAAATTGTTGCAGCGTCGTTCAGCAATTCAGGAATCTTGAACATTATTTGTATGGACACGTCCCTCTATGCCACAATACGATTCTCATTCTTAGATAGTGTCTGCGGGTTCATGGTATACATTTTCGCTCACCCCTTCTTCTATTAGCACTATCTCCTCGCCGCTGCATCTCCGTAATCTACTATTCGTTTCTTCCCCATCCCGAGCCTCATCCACCAAAAAGACTCAGTCTCAGAACAAAGTACCGTCACCAACCAACACACCTTCCCTGCTTGCGCTAACTTCCTCGCACGTTCTTCTTGCTTCCCGGGCTCTCCAAAACGAAATTGCACTTCTTTTATGGGACACACAGTATTCTAGTCTCCTTGCTTCTCATATCCTCCCACTTTCACCATCATTTGCGACACAGAACTCCCCTATAACTGTCTCTCTAGTCTCCCCTGGTACAGGGGTCATACATGCAGGGCACCAGCAAGCCATCCTTGTGATATCCCAGTCGACATCTGTTGCAGACAGGAAAACACCAAAAAAATCCAGCATCTATGTCGTGCCATACAGTGTCCCTGCTAGATCAACAATTGCAAATGCCATAGGTCATGTTAGTGCAAGTACTAGGTGGCTTGCAGGAATTGAGAATGGAGGAAAAGGCAAGAGTGCTGCACCACAGGATACTGCTAAGGCAAAAGTAATTATGGACATACGGGCTGCTGTTGAACAGAACAGAACACAGGCTGCGAAGGCTTTGTTTGAGGAATGGGAAAAGAAAGAGCGAGAAAGGCTAGTAAATGAGTCAGAGGTCAGTATTGACCAATATCAGGAATGCTGGTTGACTCCTGTTATCGATAGGTCATATTTGATTATAATTTCGTTAGAGATGTTCTGGAAGCCGTTATTCAACCTGAAAAATCCCCCAATCCGCTGTATTCTTTCGATCTTGTTCGGCATGTGATCGAGTTAGGCCTGGTGCGTAGCTCGATGTTTAACGGCGGAATTTTGTCTCCTTTACGCCTGAGAAATGACTGGGTATGTTCGTTCAAACCAAGGTCTCCTACTTTCACTAGAACTCTGTCCCTTTCAGCCATCAATAGATCTTGCTCTTCGACACGTTCCCGACCTCTCAGAAAATGAGCTCATTGAAACTCTGAGTATTGTCGTTAACTCCATTCCAATCCAACCTGTGACAACCAACCCAAACGCGATGCAGGTCGACTCAATGTCATCAACATTAGACCAGGCTCCCTCGCTTTCGGAATATCTTGCGTCAATGCTCAAACATAGACAATTCACAAGCTCCCAACTCACCATCGCTTTCCGCTGCTATTTGCGGTCAGCGGAGGCTGTAACTTCGATAACACACCTTTTGTACGCTTGGTTCAAGCACATACAAACACAAGAAGTGAAACTGGTGCCTGGCAAGCATGACACAGAGAAAAACGAACATGGGGTGTTCGTTATCAAGAAGAATATGGCAAGACCAAAAACAGTGGATCATTTACCAACCATGGCTCAGGTAACGATCTCATTTTTTGGATTTGACTGCTTCCTCATAGTCCACAGATCTTGGACTTCCTCCAGTCACTCATGGACGCTTCATTCCTTGTATTGATCCAGCATCCGCCTGCACACAAATTGCTCAAAAATCTCAAAGCGAACATTGAATCTGAAATCCTGAAAATGTCTTGTGCAGAGCAACTTCGAGGATTTGTTGAAGGGTTCGCAAAAGTTCATGCGACGACACTCAGGAAAGCTGAAATGGGCAAAGTTGGAAATGTCGCTGATGAGGGCTCGAAGAAGGATCGGAGGCAATGTAGGCAAGAGGCACGTGAACAGGTTGGAATGGCGATGGGAGTGTATCAGTTGGAGGAGCTTGTGTTATGAGAAAGTTCTCTCTGAATCGACATCTCTTACATTCATAGCACACTGATTGCACTTGGCATTGTATACACGTCTTAACAAGTAACCATAGATGCCATGCCAACTTTCGAGGTAGCAGTTCTTACAGGTCTGTTTTTGAATACAGGCTCTCGATGGCTATGCTTTGGTGATTCTGATCCTTGCCAGTCAGCGATACGGCCTCAAAAGACGCATCTGCAGATTTGTCGGGCCCGACTATCATCGATATTCTCAAAACGCACGATAGCTATCGACTTGCAAGCAAGGATGGGGTCCGGGACAAGTTTTACAAAATCGTGCCTGATGACGTCAATCAGATTCAGAGCGTTGTGAAGAGCTGGGTCGATGGTGAAGATTGCGTAGATTGGGTCATCACGACCGGCGGAACTGGGTTTGGTGTAAGAGATTTGACTCCTGAAGCAGGTTTCTAGCAAAGTCAACTCGAGGGTTCCTAATGATATTCACCATACAGGCCATAAAACCTTTGCTCGATCGAGAAGCGCCAGGACTTGTTCACCTTGTACTCTCGTCGTCACTTCAACACACTCCACTGGCTGCTCTCTCTAGACCGATTGCAGGTACCAGGAAGAATACGCTCATAGTTACACTCCCTGGTAGCGTGAAGGCTGTCAAGGAGATCCTTGTGGCACTCTTCGCTCAGGATGTCATTGGGCATGCTCTGGAACTCATCAAAGGGGGTACTGGAAGTAATCGTCACACGCAATTGGCAGACTCTATAGGTCAGGCAGTTTGGCCTGAACATGGTTGCCACCAGCATCATCACCAGCACCATCACCACAGTACCCATAGCCACCAAATTCCTAAACCCAGGTCCAATGATCCCTCTGCTCCTGGTAAGTGTCAGTCTGGAATTTCAGGCAGACTAGGTGTTGAAAACACATACTAGTTTCAGCGAGAAATCGTCATTCACCCTATCCCTTAATATCCTTTGGGAATGCCATGGAGTTGATTGACCAGAACATTAAACCTCTTGAAATACGCAAGATCGCGGTATGCATTTTTGATCTTGCCACGATTGATCATCTTCCTCAAAGCATACAGGTCAATCCTGATCTTCGTAACCATATTCTCGCTGAGGACGTTTATGCTTCCCAAGATGTCCCCCTGAGAGCTACTACAAGTGTAGATGGCTATGCTTTGCGCTGTGAGTTTACAATAACATTCTTGTGAGCGGAGATTTCCGTATTGATTGTTATTAGCAACGGATCCTCCTGCGGTCTACAAGGTCGTTAGCTCGAGAAATCACCCGATTGACCAACCGCTTCCGATAGGCTGCATCTACCGTATTAACACCGGTGGCCCACTACCTAACGGTGCTAACACCGTTATCATGGTTGAAGATACAAAGCTGGTGTCCAGTTTTGATGCCACCGATGGAGACCTCGAAGGCGAAGAACAAGAGGTTGAGACCCTCACCCAAATGCCTCCCTCAGAAAATATCAGGTTTCCTGGGTCAGATGTACACAAAGGCGACTTAGTAATGCAGAAAGGGGAGCGCATATGCGGAAATGGTGGTGAAATTGGCACCCTGGCATTTGTGGGACGGAAAGAGGTATCTGTATACAAGAAGCCAATCATCGGTATTCTAAGTACAGGGAATGAGATAGTTGATCTGCATGGTCCGGTATCGGGGAAACAAGATGAGTGGGGAGGTATTTTTGATACCAACAGACCTTCACTTCAAGCCGCGGTGGAAGATTTGGGATACACAGCAGTTGACCTGGGAATTATACCCGACACGTAGGTGATGAAGCGGGTTTTGCATATCGAACTAACTATATTGATATTGGCAGTGTTGATGCACATGTCGATGTTATACGAAAAGGGATCGAAAGTGCCGATATCTTGATAACGACAGGTGGGACTTCTATGGGACCCACAGATCTGCTGAAACCTGTCATTGAGAGACAGTTAAATGGAACCATACACTTCGGTAGAGTCATCATCAAACCGGGGAAACCAACAACATTTGCGACTATCCCAGTGGCAGGAGCTGAAAAACCACTGTTTGCACTTCCTGGAAACCCAGCCTCGGCTCTTGTCACATTCCATATATTCGTAATCCCTGCCCTTCGGAAATTAGCTGGCTGGCCTTCAGATCTGTGTCAGTTGCCGAGGGTAACGGCAGAGGTAGGTAGTCAGCTCGTTGCATTTCTCATCGTCATTGACACGGAAGCCTAGTTGAAATCTAGTATGCCCTTAGACCCCCGAATTGAATTCCACCGCGTGATAATCAGAGCTGAACAAGATGGATTAAAGGCATATTCGACAGGCGGTCAGCGATCTAGTCGCATTGCAAGTCTGAACGGTGCAAATGGTTTTGCCGTCTTGCATCCCAAAATAGCCAATGGACCAGCAATGTTGGAGATTGGGACGAAAGTAGAAGTGGTGGTAATCGGGGAGATCCGACATGCTCTACAATCACACCCATCATAGTTTCCTCCTGGTAGTTTTAGCCTCCTGTGGCCCTTGAAATGAAAGGCATGGATAAACTAGTGGATTATATGGCTTACCAAGAGTATGATTTCTTCTTCTAATACCCGAACATCATTTTCAAGGCGTTCTCGTTGTTTTTTCAGAAGTTGCAAACGGCGTGCTTCCATTTTTTGAGAGGCTGTTACATTGAGGTTTGGCTGCGCATGTGCATTCTCCAGCTTTTGGTGATGTTGATCAATGTCCTAAGCGAAGTGTCATCACAAAGTTACCTTGGATTTTAGGAGGGCTTCCTTCTTCTCGAGTGCCCTTAGCCCATCTTCAGCCCGCTCGATGAGTTCAACGATAGTTGGTTCAACTTCATCGGCAAGGTCAGCCTTATATTTCCTGATCGTGTCTTCATTGACAAGTAAGAAAACCTGAAAAAGTGGTCAATAGAGCACTAGATCAACCAAGATCCTCCGACGTGCTCTTTCGTTTTTCAGGACTTTCATAATTCTTGGGTGGTCTCGAGTGCCATTTCTCAGAAGTTTCTGGGCCTCACGCATCTGGCATTTGAGTCAGAGCCGTTGTCAGAGCTCGAAGTGAAGGTATTCAGCACCTCTTCGCAGCAATCTTCTATGGCTGCCACGCACTCTTCCAAGTCAGGAGGGCATTGTGTCACTGGATCAGTCTTGGGTCCTGAAGTGAAAATGGACTCTCGAGCTTTGAGGTTGACTCTTGACAGACGGGACATGGTGAACGGAAGACACCTTAGTTAATTGATGATCACTACAATAAAATAAAATGGGATAACTCCGGCGAGTGAAATTCCCACTATTTCCCGAAACGGACGACGCGATCCTAGCCTGTAGAAACCTCTTTCCGTACAACTCCTGTGCTAGCCATGAACACCTTCCAACCTGGAGCACGGTCTAGCAAGGAATATGTTGATCCCACTCCTATGCCTGAGGACGTCCCCAAGGTCGCTGAACTCGGCGTTACAAGTGCACCCCTCAAGAGCGCTGCCTTCTTCATTGGTGCTTATTGCAAGGAGTTCAATGGTATGTAATGACTCGTCCTCGCCCTTCTTCGGAACGTGCATGGCTTTATGGTCGCATTCATCTCATATAGAGGACTTTATGCTCTGTAAGAATGAGAATCGTGATCCGGCACATTGTCTCAAGGAGGGGCGAAGAGTCACGAGATGTGCGACCGATCTGTGAGTGCTTCACAAAGCATAGCAGGACTACCAAGGTTGATCTATTGTGATCAGGATTAACAAGATGAGGGAAAACTGCTCGAAGCAGTTTGAGGCTCACTGGAGCTGTCTGGAACGTAATAACCAGGTAAAACTATGGCTATAATATTCCTTGCAGTACGTTCAAAAGCTTGCATAGGAATATTATCACTGCCGTAAGCCAGAGCGGGCTCTGAATGCTTGTGCGTTTGAAAAGCTCGTATGTCCTTTCAGGCTTCACGTTCGAAACTAGCCCCAGGCTAAACAGGCTCCTTTGGCAGGGTCTTACGAAGACCATCCCCGGTTCACCAGCTGGCCAGAAACCCATCCACGAAGTAGAGAGCCCAGTCTTCACGTCTACACAGAAATAGATCACCATTTTACATTTGAGGAATGGATTCCTGATTCCCAGGCACTGGATCCTTTCGCAAAGTTTATATCATTAGTAGCGCAGAACATTGTGATTGCTGTTTGGGTTAGCCTGAACCCTCGGATTGTGTCCGAAGAGCTCAAGAATCGTAAGAGGATTAAAAAGGTATGTTTTGTCTCGATAGTGACGATGTCAGCTAGATCGATGTACATGATTTCTTTATAAATGCTCTTCTTTCGCACTCTCCGACTTCCTCTTCGTAGTAGCCTACCCTGCAGCCTCTTCCCTCGGTATTTAACATCCTCGACGAGTCCACAGCATTCTATCTATGTTTCTAAATCTACGAATCCATATTTCAACTTGACTTTCGAAGACTGGTTGGTCTAGATAACATTTACTTGTGGCTCTAGATGGTGACTAGGGATAAACAGGCTATTTCGACATAAAAACCCAAATGAACCTCTACTACTTATATACCGTGATGACCCTTGTGTAGTCATCGGAAGAAATCAAAATCCATGGAAGGAAATCAATTTCGATGCCCTCAGAACGCGTCCCGGTGTCTCATTCATCCGGAGACGAAGCGGTGGGGGAACAGTCTATCATGTATGGCCTTGCACCTTAGGTTCCAAAGATCACTCGTGGCTTAGATAGCTGTGTGCACTAGGACCTAGGAAACACCAACTTTTCAATACACCTTCCTCGGCAGTCCTTCGATCGACACGTCACCGCGCAGATCGTGTTTCGCGCGGTGCGCTCCATGGGAGTCGATGCCTGCATGAACGAGCGGAATGACATTTGTATAGGAAAGGACAAGATGAGTCTCCTCATGTCTTGGGTTTCTTCTAAGGCCTGACCTTCATATTTGTCCTTACATTTCAGGATCTGCATACAAAATCGTTAATACGCGAGCATATCACCATGGGACAATGCTCATCTCTACACATCTGAATGACTTAGGTGATATCTTGCGAACTAACAAGGTGAAAATTATTGAGTTCTCCCTAGACATTGTGATTAAAATTTTGGAAATCAACAGGAAACGATGGTAACAAAGGGTGTCGCCTCAGTTCGCTCGCCAGTTTGTAATATCCAACAATCATATGCAAACATAGATCATGCCTCCTTTGCTGCCGCTGTTGTTAGTGAGTTCCACAAGGAATACAAGATCAGTGAGGAAGTAAGCTTGCCGTCTTCCACATCCAAAACTGACTTTCAGCTTATCTGCAGGTAATAGAAATCAATGAGTCGGACAGCCTTCTAGCAATTGACTATATCAAGAATGGAATGAATGAGTTACCGGTAAGTCCAGATGACAATGTCCCTGCCATTTTGAAGATGAGTCGATCGACTGTTCAGAGTTGGAACTGGGCATATGGTCAAACACCTGAGTTCACATATATCATCCATAACACATTTTCATGGGGCACAGTTGTAAGTCTTCCAGCTTCACATCAATTATTTTCCCTTCATGTTCTAATGGATGTACCAATGCTGGCAGTCAGTCAAGATAGTCTCAAAGCACGGTCTCATACTCTCGTGCATTTTGAATATCGTTGAATCTCGTCTCTCAACCAAGGATACAATAGATGTGTTTCGACTTGCTAAAACCATGGAAGGACAACGTTACGGCTTTGTCGATGACATTCTAGTGATGGCCTCCAGTACAAGCGAGGCCGTAGTAAATGTGTCGTCCTGGTTAAAAACTGCCATGTGCTAACAGTAGCCAAAACATTACACTTTTTTGAGTGCATGACAACATAACCTTGTTCACGATTATGTCGAGGCCTTTGAATTTGAGATTCTTCACGCTAGAAAAGCCATCTACCACTGAATCGAATGTTCGCACTTTCATAGAATCAAGCACTTCAACTTCAGTGGTAAGTTCCGCGGAGGAGCATGGTTAGTGGATACATCGGATATATCAGCTTTGGAATGCAATCTAGGTCTGCTTATTCATGCAAATTCGGTGAATAAGCCCAAAACTCATTCACGCTTACAGCTTCGCCCAGCTGCAACGGATTCTAAAATTGATATGGCAAGGGTTCTGACAGTGAAAAGGAGGATCATGCCGGTGAGAATTGGATACATTTCAAGTGCGTTGTGTCAAATAAACACTGTTCGTTGCGAACGCTTCAGGAGCGACTGGGTTATCCTAGATGACAGTAAACCTAGTCAACTTCTATCACGCGAAGAGATATATACAGGCGTACCGTTTGCCCCCGTTTGTGCCCCGTCAGTCGCTCATCCCGCTGCATCATCATCTCATCCCATCTATCAATGTGGTATCGGGGGGGCTAAATTACAACAAGAGGTTCAACGTATTTTACACAACACGAAGAGGATGAAAGGGTCAAAGGCTACCTTGCCTTGATTTTGATACCGAGTCGATACGTTCAGCAGCGTCCCGGCAGCTCCGAACATAACAGTTAAAAGACCTGGGGCACAACAGAACGGTGAGAACGGTACCATATCAAGGTACAAAACATACCAAAAGGAATGAGAGCCTCCCAGGGAACCGGCATATTGTTGTTGTTGGTACTCTGAAATCTGGAGAACTGCTAGACTGATGTTTGCATCGATTTCGCAAAGCCCTCGAAACCATCAAATGACTAAACAATTAGGCAGGTCTGAATAATTACTACGAATCCTCCTGACCGTACAAACTACACACGATAGAGGGACACCATGACAGTAACTAATTTGCGAAATCACCAAGCTCTCTCCGGAAATTACCGAACACAAGTGGTAACTCTTATGAAACTTCCAAGTTCGAGAAAAACTGGTTGGGACGCTGAATACAGCTCGAAATGGACAATGAATTCCACAATTTGTTGAAGAGGAAGTTTCGCACTCAAATTATATCCTACTGAACCATCAGCGCCTCGGTCGACGATCAACAAAAGTCGGTCAAAACTTTTGAAGGAGAAAAGAATGGTGCAAAGCTCGGGTTTTCTACATGTATTGACGGTAGGATAGTACCCAGTAGTGTCTGAGTACTTGCATTCAAACGGTGTTGGAAAAGTAAATGAATATTGTCTCATTCTATAACCTCAATAAGAATAAATAGACCATCGGAATATGGCAGCTAATCCTTAGCTAGTCCTTTTGCATCGTGCCATTTCCATGTATGAGTGTCATACACGACCAAGTATCAAGGTGTACGAACCTACCCAACAAGTCTCCAGAATTCTCATCATACGATACGCTCAGTCAAAGCATTACCGAGGAGTTGTATACCACCCAGACATTACATACTGGAATCAGAGCTGGCTAAGATCATGCAACACTCGACAGTCTAATGATTTTTCTGTAGCATGGGCAATCCAAAGAGATCATACACGACTCAGAGATATCGGAATTCTGACTTGGGCAGGCCACACTGAACCAGGTTCCGACACACTTCACTCTTGCCAATCTCAGTCTATGTACGGGTAGAAGGGCGGATAGTTGAAATTTTGTGTTTGGGAGCTACTCTTGCGGCACGATGTCCGGCGGGCCCCGTGATTTGCACCGCTGTCGGGGGTGATAGCGATACGCGACGGCGTTTCGAGATTGATTCTTCACTTTCAAAGGAGGGACCGGCAGAGGGTGGCTCATTCTCAGGTTCACGAGGATAAAGCTCCGCAGGTGTCCGGGTCAACACATGATGTTTCGGACGCACGAGACGCCCCTGACTTACTGCCAGACGTTTGGCAGGTGATTTTCCACGAATTATCCTCGTGGGGCCGCGAATCATTGGATGAGAACTGCGGACGCGGATGTTGGTAGTAGTAGAAGCTGGCTGCAGCACTCGCTTACGACCGACAAATGTTGAATTCATAGGAACATCTTCGGAGATACGAGACTCGGCGGGAGGCGTGCATAACGAAGAATCCCCGTCCACTGTTGTCAGAGTGCCTACACTTGGGAGACTTAAAGGCGAGATTTCACTCGACAGAGAAGGTCCTAGTGACGTGAGGATACGGAGGGGTGCATCAGGGGTACGAAGGGTGATGTTGAATTCATCTTCCGACTCATATCCATCTGCATCATTGTATGCAGGATTATCTAATGCGTTACTGTTGTCAATATTTATGACAGGTATTGCAATGTTCTGAGACTCTTCTAGCTGAACCCCATGACCCCCGATGTCGTTGCCCCTATCATCCGCATGACTGGGGTTCGAGTCATCATGCAGCAGTGACAACGACTGAAGAAAATCCTGTTCACCAGGAACAGGAGGATACAGCGAGGTCGACGCAGGTTCAGGCGTCACAACGGCGGTCCGTGTCTGTTTGAAGAGGGGCGTAGGCGGGTAAGCTGATGGAAAAGCTGGATATTGCCGCCATTCGTCCACTTTGAACGGTCTATCAAGTTGTGTGGCATCATTTGGAGTCGGCTCATTAGAAGAGATACCTGCTTTCTTGCCTCCAGATTGAACCTGATATACATATTATCAGAAACCTCCAGCTAAACACATGAAATAATTGGACTCACTGGAACTTTCTCCTGTCCTGGTGGCAGTCTCGATGCGGGTTGTCGGGACTTTGAAACTTCCATTGCTTTTGAACTACTGGCATGATTGGTCGGAGGTCGGCTTCTTATCCCTGAAGTCGAGGATATAGGGCATGACGATGTGTCTGTTTCAACGATCGAGCACTTTGACACTGTGCCAAACTTTGATTTCCACCATCCCAATACGTAGACAAACGGCAAAACAGCTAGGCCGAAAACGATGTCTCCGACAACTTGCGCGAAATCAAGTACTTGATCGATCGCTGGCGTGTATGGTTTGAGGAAAGGGCGAATCAAATGAAGGTATATGGGTTCTGCCCCCTTCATCATGGCATAAGTATAAGCCTGATTGATGAATTGCATAACTCACCCGAGCACGGGTCATGATCAAGAACAACAAAGCAATGGACTTGAACTCGTCATAAAACGGAATGAAGAGACTGATAATTGTTTCGGCAAATCGCTCATAGATTATGAAGCAAGACTAATGCGTTGAATTTATACAATATGCAGCGACCAATGCGATTTTCACTTACCCAGACGATCCAAACTGCCAAGCAACCCTTCATGCCACGTTTCCGTTGCGACATAGCTCGTAAACTTGGCTTCCCTTTGTTTGAGACAGAAGACGGAGGGAGTTTGAGAATCTTGTATGAGTCATAGACATTGAAGAAAACCATTGCGAGGCGGAAAACGCGAACAAAGACGGCCATGGCGAGAAGGATTGTAAGGCCGTTCCAAGGTGATTGTGGACAGCTCGTCCGAGGTAATTTTCAGCTAAATAGCCAGACCACGTACACGAGTAAGAGGCACAAAAACTACGGACTTTGCAAGTTTAAGTCTGAGGTTGTGAACTATATGAACAAGTATTATATAATCATTGATCAAAGCGGTCTACACCACACCACACTAACACCTTCTAACCATGCCCAGAATAAAGACTACTAGGACTAAGCGACCGCCTGAGGGCTTTGAGGACATCGATGATGTAAGTTAAAGTTAAAACCCTCTTTCTGTCTTTTAACCCAATCTCGCGTAGATTCTCGATGACTACGCAAAGAAAATGCGGGATGCAGAAAATGAATCGCACGAAGGCAAACGCAAAGCTGAATCACTCTGGCCTATTATGCGCATTTCACATGCACGATCACGTTACATATACGAACTCTACTACAAGCGTGAAGCAATATCTAGAGAGCTTTATGACTGGTTGCTCAAGGAGGGTTATGCTGATGCCAAGTAAGTGTAATGAACCTGCTTCTTATATCTGACATATTTCGTCCACAGCCTCATAGCCAAATGGAAGAAAACGGGTTATGAAAAGCTGTGCTGCCTCCGTTGCATACAAACGAGGGTAGGTTTCCTCAGACCTGTTAGCTGCTGTACAATCTTTGACTTTATCTACAGGATATGAATTATCAAGGATCCACATGTATCTGCCGTGTACCCAAAGGACAAGTGAGGGAAGGGACCATCGTTGAATGTGTGCACTGTGGTATGTGAAATGTAGAACAAGTCTTTCTGATCAATGTTCAGCGTTGACTTCCAGGTTGTCGTGGCTGCAGCTCTGACTCTTAGCGTGATCAAAGAAACCTAGTTATTACACTAGTAAGACCCAGAATAAGCTCCAACTTGGATTGATCCTTCGATTTGAATGCTAGCGAGCAGAATTGTCAGATGCGGTGATACACTTGATATCATCCCATGGCTCTAGTAGGGTCAAAAGTTCAATTAATTGGAAGCGGTGTACCAGGAACTGTAATATAAAGGACTTCATAACTACACTGCAGCAAACAAGTTAGCGTTAGGACGCGGAGTGCCTAAACAGGACGTAACGTCAGGTGTGTTCCTACAGAAGGCATGTACCCCAAGGAGGAAGATGTGGGCGAAGTTTGCTAGCAGGTAGTATGTTCGAAGGTGTTACGGCAGTAATTAGAATGAAAGAAATATATCAATGGTAGGTTTTTGTCAGATGAGGGTACGATGTGAATACTAAGAGAGGGAAAGAGAGAGAATTCTGTATTTGTATACTGCAACAAGCAAGCAGGTGCCAGGTCGCGGTGGGTGAGATACAAAGCGGGACACTATTAACTACGCCCGAGCTTCAGGAGGGATCGGCCGGAGTTGGGCGTGAATGTTGGTGAAGTAGTTGAGTCTTCCGTGGGGTGATGTAGGTTGGATAGGGTTAAGGGATCCAAGGATGTTTATCAGTGGAATGAATTTCGAGGCTTGAGTTACGGTTCAGTCTCTATAAAGTTCGTAAGAAGTCTGTCTGTCATGTGGGGTGTGGATCGCGTTGGAGGGGACAGGCGGTTTTTTGTGAAGGCCCCGGGAAGGATGTCATAGCTTTTATGTACCGAGGAAGTCAGGTGGGTACGGCGTTTGTGACACTTTATGTAGAGCAGTGCAGTGTCTTTCATAGGTCGGGCAGGATTGGATAACATGTTCTCGCGTCTGGACTGGTTTGTGATGCATCCGGTACGTGCTTGCAATGTAGAGATCTGAAATATGGATACGTAGAGTAGATTTCACACAATAGAAGAATAATGATTCAGATGGATGGCGATTCACTGCGTCGGTGAACTGAGAAACTAATTACCATTGATTCAATATGCAAGGAATCAATCATCTGTTCGGCAATCAACAAACAATATCTCGGTCTTTTTATTTGACGATACTTTCACAGAAACCTAAAATGGATTGTTCTTATAGGGATTTAATAATCATCGAAAATGGAAATTTTGAGTATTTGTGTCAGGGATCTGACTGGGTAATTAAGACATCCTCATCCATCTTCTCTCGCGCTTTTATCCGAATCCAAGAAACACATCCTCAAGAGCCCTATAGTCGACTTTGACATGTCTCTTAATCACCTCAAAGAACGGTTCGACCCGTTAAACAAGGATACCACATTATTGATGACTTTTCCAATTGTATCACTGTAGCCGGAAAGAAGCCAAAGAAAAGCTAATCGATTCTCTTCAAGCTATTTCGGTTGTATGTGGACCAGGACACCAAATCGTAGCTTCTAAGGCTGCGTATGGTATCATTTCTGCTCCGAACGCTGAATTTTGCCATTCCAATAGGAATTGACAAAGCAACTTCTTTCTAATCCCATCAGTGACCCCTATCGGCAGCAAAGAATGCTATTGATACCTCCCATCACTCAGGACAAGGTGAGCCTGTTATCATCACCAAACACCTCGGAGCGTACTTCGATCGTAATAACAACTTCATTGAATCTTAGAATCACCCCAGCAGAGCCAGGTGATGCCTCCACGCTGAAGTTTAGAAAGATCCAAAAAACTTTTTAACGGTCCTGACCTCTTCACGTTCCCTTAAGCAAAAATTTAAACGATCAATGGATCACAAAATTCAAACATGGAAAGGGGATACCATTTTTTGAATCTTAGGATCAATAGGAGAAGATGCATCCGACTGTCGTTCTTCATCAGGGGAGGAGTGTGCAAGAGCCACTGGAGCCATCTTAAAACATGCTCCTATCATTGGTGAAAAGGTTTATGAAGTATCTCAGTCGTTACTTCAAAAAAAACATGAATGTTTGAGCATGTAAAGGCATCAAACGTACATCCGATAGCCCACCACATACACTGGATAGAAAGTTTCTCGAAGTAGACAGCTTGTTGAGAACACGAAGTCGCAGGATGGTTTGACTTGGAATACTCTTATTCCGTTGCAAACCAGTGAGTACAAAATGTTAAACTATCAACTCGATCAATGACGTCGACTCGATATCCCAACACACCTGAGGTACAACGAAGACTCCCTGGTTGTCTCAATAGTAAAACAAAAATATTGCAGGAAAAAAGTTGGAGAGAAGAATGATTGTGGAGAATGCATCGGGTGGTTATCACGAAGTGTGTCAGATCCCACATCGCATCATTGGCAGCCTCATCGATAGAGTGGGCTATTGGACCACATTCCAATCTACAACAAATCGGTTAATCATCAGGACATTTTTAACCAGATACTTTCGCATGGACTAGCAATATTAAGGTGAAAAGGAAGCCTTAGAAGCGACACTTGACTTCTCTTCTTCTCCTTCTTTTGCTAGTCTAAAAATATTATGGGATTATTTACGAGTAATCCTGAATCTTTTCTTTCTGTAGGGTATTCTACCGCGTTACAAATCAAAGAAAAAATTAGGTACCAGGATTGTTTATCCAGCAACACTGTGACAAGTAGGGCCATGATCGGTGTGACCGTTCTAGTGTCAGCCCCAAAAAAACTTATATCTTGAAATATGATTTGGCCCCACCCTCTTTCCTTACCTGGTCATGGGCCAGTTTTCCAGAGATATACTCCGCTTGTCGTCCCAAATATTCTCTAGGGCTGCCGTGGAGCAGGTATGTTGTGCTCGCTGTAACATTCCCACCTCTGAAACGTTTATCGAAGGGCGGCATTCTCTCTGGCGACAACCCAGTCAACTATAACGCTTCAGATCCATTTCGACTATGGGTCATCCAAGTTGGTCAGTTGTCATGGTCCTGGCAGAATTGCTTCTTGAATTGTTTACAGTCATCATCTTGTTCATAATTCATGCTCTTGCACTCATCCTGGGAAGACTACGCCAACCGCGTGTTATTTCAGAGGTTATTGGTGGCATTATACTCGGTCCTACTGTTATGGGCAGAATTCCACATTTTCAACAAAGGATATTCCCTTCAGAAAGTATTCCTTTACTGAATTTGACCAGCACCATTGGACTTGTTTTTTATCTCTTCATCGTGGCAGTTGAACTAGATGTTCGCGTGATCAAACGAAATGCTGCAGCTTCAGCCTTGATTTCTGCAGCGGGGCTGATCTTCCCTCTTGGCCTGGGTGCCGCTCTCGCCATTGGAATCTACCATGAATTTGTTGACCCGTCTATCAAATTTGGTTATTTCGTCCTCTTCGTGGGTGTCGCTGTCGGCATTACCGCATTCCCAGTACTTTGTCGTATCTTAACTGCACTGAAACTCCTCGACACAACCGTCGGCATCGTGACCCTGTCTGCCGGCGTAGGTAATGATATCGTAGGATGGATCTTGTTAGCACTTACCGTTGCCCTCCTTAATGCTTCTTCAGGTCTGACTGCGCTATGGATCTTGCTCTGCTCAATCGGATATATCCTTCTCCTTCTGTATCCCATAAGATGGGCTTATATATGGTTCTTGCGACGAACTGCGAGTATAGAACAGGGTTATCCATCTACTGCGGCAATGACGGTCACTCTCCTCTTGGTCCTTATTTCCGCTTTCTTTACGGATTCGATCGGTGTTCATGCAATCTTTGGTAAATACCTCTCATAAAGATGCCAGCCCTTTCGTACTCAAATATTGTTCCAGGCGGCTTCTTGACTGGTCTGATCATCCCCCATGAAAATGGGTTTGCAATTTCAGTTGTCGAGAGATTGGAGGACGTTGTCTCTAATCTACTGATGCCTATCGTCCGTAAAAATACTATTTCTGTGAGGTGTCAGCAATTGATTTGTGTTTAGTACTTCACCCTATCTGGTTTGCGAACAAACCTCGGCCTCTTGAATAATGGTATAACTTGGGGATATACGATCCTCACCTGTGTTGTCTCTTTTTTCTCAAAATTCATCGCGTGTGGAGGCGCTGCACTCATAACTGGTTTTAGCTGGCGCGAAGCCGGTGCAATTGGATCCTTAATGAG